>JGI24891J29808_1000642_pt1 | contig 14377 bp, 1 predicted proteins | sample FreactcultuFSWF8_FD_29808 | JGI IMG/M metagenome (IMG submission 29808) | reverse complement strand
CCGTGGTCTTAACACGTGCGCAGTCATTCGTTGTTACTCAACGCCGTGTCAGTCTAGATCCGAGGAGGTCGGGGGTTCGATTCCTTCCCATGGTGCTTATTCTTTTTTCATCTTTGCTTTTTGCTGTTTGTCCAAGCCACCTCGTTAGTTATGGCGTAGGTTCTTTGCTATCACGTTGGTGTTCTGAAACAATCAGCCCTTTGCTTGCACACCTTTCGGCAATGCCATTGTTGAGGTGGACGAAGGTAAGGCATATCGATGATTGATCGACATGATGAGCGTTCCCGTGGTAGTGATTTGAAGGTGGCAACTCGTTGTTACCTACGACTGTAACTTTTAATCGATTGCACGCAAGTACATAAGAGAGCAGCGGCTGGACAACGTTTGTCATGGTAAATTCACGAAGAAGCAACAGACGCCGCCGTTGTTATGATATCTTACTTCCCTGAAGAAGGAGCGAGCGACGTGGTCTATAGTGCCCGTCAATGTGAGGCAAAGTGGCTATGGCAGGGAATAATGAGCCAGGCACTGCGCGATAACTCATTGTAAGAGCTGCAATAAGTGAGCGGTAAAGCACATAGACGTAATCATGTATCAGAAGCAATGCGTGAGATATCCGGCCGGCTTCGACATCTAGCCAAGCCTTGAGCAATCCCGTCACCACTTGGGAGTGTGAGAAGTGCAGTAACTAAGCAAGCCTGCACAGCCAACATGTCAAAAGATGTCGGACAAAGCTGTGATGGAATTCATGAATTCAAGTGACGAACTGAGACGGAGATGGGAAAAGCCGGCGGACGAATCGGGAGCTGAGCGGGAGCGGGAAGACTAGATGGTAAAAGGCTAGCGTGGTTTGATTCGCGACCTGTCGCGCCCTCCTCTTTGGACTGGCGATTCCTCGCGGCGAAGCTCTCCAGACTTGCAACACTTGACGCTCTTAACGATTATCTCTTTTACGGCAGCTTGTTCTTTCTTGGGTCACAGTCGATCGGCGCATTCGATTCTTGTCTTTACCACCCTTAATTAACGACCTTGGTGTCTAGTCACACGACTGGATACACTGTAAACCATCAAAAGTCGCAAACCAGACTCGCTTTCCACCCCGCGTGTCTTCTCTACAGCACCTCTTTGCGCGCCCGACATTCACCACCACGTCAATCACTCGCACCCGAGCAACGTCCTTTAACGGCGCCCCATTGATGGAAGGCACATACTAGGTTATTGTTGAACGTTCTCATCGCTCGCTGTCGTGCGACACGGCGCAGCCATGACGGAGCGAAACCTCGACATCTTCGAGAGCAAACTCTCCGATCCGAACACAGGTATCCTTGAACCCCACTACAATTACCCCGTCGCCGGGACATTTGCTGACCATCTATCTAGACCTCCGGACAAAATGTAACTTCCTCATCGAGATCCGTGATGGCATGGACCATTGGTGCCAGGGCACCACCTACCCTGTCTTTCTGCAAAAGTTCGTCCCCATATTACTGGACATTCTCAGCGGCTCTCCGGTCTTCATTAGTACATCGCCAGAGCAGCGGCTACGAAACTGCGCCCTCGAAATCCTACATCGTCTGCCCATGTCCACCCCGGACGTCACCGATCAGTATGCTCCACAGATTGTCGACAAGTTGCTGGAACTGGCACGAATTGAGAACGAGGATAATGCTGTGCTTTGCATGAAGATCATAATGGAGTTTGAGAGAAACCACCTGAACTCATGCGCAAGCAAAGTCCAGCCTTTCCTGGACCTCATCCTGGAGCTTTTCCAGACAATGGACCAGACCGTCAAGGATACTTTCGACACCTCAGCCGCGATAGGCTCATCTTCCGCCGTCGCCCCAGGCACGCCCCAATACAACTCGCCCAGGCCAGCTTCACCGGTCGCATCAACCACTTCTCTCACAGCCGACGTGGGTAGCGATCAGCCTCAGACCAGACAACTCCAGAAGGGAACACAGTCGTTCAAGCTTGTCGCAGAATGCCCCATCATCGTTGTTAGTATCTTCCAGGCGCATCGCAGCATGGTGGCCAAGAATGTCGAGGCCTTTGTTCATCGTATCAAGGCAATCCTGTCACTCCAAGCTGGACCGCAGAAGAGAGCACACGAAGAGGCTAGAGAAAGGGGCGTGGCTTTCGTGGGAGTAGCAAAGGACATCAAGAACCGTGCCGCTTTCGGAGAGCTTGTCACTGCTCAAGTCAAAACCATGAGTTTCTTGGCATACCTGCTGCGCGTTTACCAAAAATTGCTGGCAGACTTCCTTCACGAACTTCCGGAGATTGTCGTGCGTCTTCTGCAGGACTGTCCAAGAGAAAAGTCCAGCGCGAGAAAAGAGCTCTTGGTCGCTATCAGGCATATTGTGAACTTTAACATCAGAACTATATTCCTCCCGAAGCTTGACGAGTTGCTGGATGAGCGCACACTGATTGGTGACGGCTTGACGGTATACGAAACATTGCGCCCTTTGGCCTTCACTATGCTGGCCGATTTGATCCATCATGTCAGGGAAAATCTAAAGCCAGCACAGATCGAGAAGAGCATATTCGTCTACACCAAGAACCTACATGACGACTACCCGGGAACAAGCTTCCAGACCATGAGTGCGAAATTGCTCCTGAACATGGCGGAATGCATGGCAAAAGTCGAGGACAAGCAAGACGCTCGCTACTTCCTCACCTTAGTCTTGAACGCAATCGCCCAGAAGTTTGCGTCAATGAATCGTCAGTACCACAACGCCGTCAAGGCCTCCGCGCAGTATGCAGAGACGACGATGGAGGCGGGAGCCGAGAACTACCTCGCAGATGTCAACCAGAAGCCGGAATGGGACGAGATTGACATCTTCAACGCAACACCAATCAAGACAAACAACCTTCGAGACCGCGGATCTGACCCTGTGGCCGACAACAAGTTCCTTTTCAAGAACCTCTTGCATGGCTTGAAGACGCTCTTCTATTCATTGCGCGCCTCGAACCCTACTCGTATTCGCGATGAAATGGATGCAGCCAACGTACCTCCGAACTGGCAAGACGTCTCGTATGGTTTCAACGCGGAAGAAGTCAACGTTCTGATCAAGCTCTTCCACGAGGGTGCCCAAGTCTTCCGCTACTACAACGCAGAGAAGACCCCCACTGAGACACCCATGATGAACCCTGTTGAGTTTCTCGCCAACAATCATATGATGAGCAGCGGAAAGGAGGAGAAAGACCTTCTCGAGACCTTTGCAACCATCTTCCATCACATCGACCCTGCCACATTCCACGAGGTCTTTCAAGCTGAAATTCCGCATCTCTACGAGATGATCTTTGATCATCCTGCTCTTCTGCACATCGCACAATTCTTGCTTGCTAGTGAGGCTACGTCTCCTGCGTTCTGCGGCATGATGTTGCAATTTTTGATGGGCAGACTTGAGGAAGTTGGCACTTCTGATGTTCAAAAGTCGAGCGTGCTGCTTAGACTTTTCAAGTTGTCTTTTATGGCGGTCACCCTATTCTCTGCGCAGAACGAACAAGTCCTCCTGCCTCATGTCACCAAACTCATCACCAGATCTATCGAGCTATCAGTGACAGCTGAAGACCCCACAAATTACTTCCTCCTTCTCCGATCACTCTTCAGAAGTATTGGAGGTGGTAGGTTCGAGAACTTATACAAGGAAATTTTGCCTCTGCTTGAGATGCTGCTGGAAGTGTTAAACAACCTCCTTATCTCGGCACGCAAACCGCAAGACAGAGACCTCTTCGTCGAATTGTCTCTTACAGTACCAGCTCGCCTCAGCCACCTGCTTCCTCACCTAAGTTACTTGATGAGACCTCTGGTTGTGGCTCTCCGTGCTGGCTCTGAACTAATTGCTCAAGGCCTTCGCACGCTAGAACTCTGCGTCGATAACCTCACTGCTGATTACCTCGACCCTATCATGGCGCCTGTGATTGATGAGCTGATGGCAGCTTTGTGGGATCACCTCAAGCCTCAGCCTTACAGTCACTTCCATGCTCACACAACGATGCGTATCCTAGGCAAGCTCGGAGGCCGTAATCGCAAGTTCCTCACCTCACCACCTGCTCTGGATTACAAGCCATACGCCGATGACGAAGCAAGCTACGACATCAAGCTCATCGGCTCGATGAAGGACAGAGCATTCCCTGCCGCACTCGGTATCGACGTTGCTATTGACAAGTTGCGAGAGCAACCCAAAGCAGCAGCAGCTAAGAAGTCAGACGCTTTCCACAAACAACAAGCACTTAATCTCGTCAAGGCCCAGATCAAGCTGTTGGTCGGATTCGACCACTTACCAGACGACTTTGCGAGACTTGTCCGCTTGCAAGCAAATGACTTGTTTGACAAGAACTACGACGTTGGATATGATCATTTCTCATTGTCTCAGCGTGACAAGTCTGTTGCGAAGAAAGACGCCCAGCAAGCTACTCTGCTCAAATTGATCAAGGCTGCCATGTTAGCTGCTGCAGTCCCCGAACTGAAGCAAGACGTGGTACCTTTCTTGAACGGGCTCTACAAGCATCTGACCATTCTCGAACTCGGCCGATCGCTTGGACAAGAGAAGCACACCAAAAGACCGTTCGACCCAACCTCTGGTGAAGGCCCTGTCTTTGTTGATAGTAAAGTTATCGCAGATGCCATTGCCGACACATTGTCTTCGGACTCAGCAGAGGTTCGCGATGTTGCTTTCAACGCCTTGGACACGATGTGGAAATCGGCAGCTATGATATTTGGCTCAGAGGACCGAGTTGAACGTCTGCCATTCTTCCGCGACCTCACAAAGTCTTTGATCCATCACTGCTTCGAGGAAGAGTGGTTCTCAAAGTCTGGTGGCACTGCCGGTATCAACCACATCGTCAACAAGCTCAACTTCAGTGCCGCCTGGCTGAAAGACCGACAAATTGATCTCATCAGGGCGCTTTTCTTCGTGATGAAGGACATGCCCCAAGACCTCCCTGCCAATGTCCGCGTTCAAGCCAAGGACGTATTGAAAGACATTATCAGGAAGTGCAACGAAGGCACTCCAAGTTCAGACGTCGGCACGGCAAACACCACTATAAACAACGTCTCCAACAAGCTTGTCACCGAAGTGTCGCATATGAATCGACATGTTCGCGAGGCAGCTCAAGACGGTCTTCGACTGCTCGCCGAGGTCGTTGGAGTCAAGCTTTGGGAGATCGTCAAGCCAGTCAAGGAACTGGTCCTTCAGCCTATTTTCAACAAACCGCTTCGAGCTCTTCCTTTCTCCGTGCAAATCGGTTACATCGATGCTTTGAACTTCTGCTTGGACATGGAGAATGAGGTCTTGCACTTTGAAGATCGCCTCAATCGATCCCTCTTGGAGACGTTAGCTCTGGCAGACGCAGAGGACGATACTCTTGCACCGAAGCCGATGGAGCATAGAAGTGCCGAGTCCATAGTGAACCTCAGGGTTTCTTGCCTTCGCCTTCTGACCACTGCAATCCGATTGCCGGCATTCAACACATCGCCACATGCGCAACATCGTGGCCGCATTATTACCGTTTTCTTCAAGTCTCTGTACTCTAGAAACACTGAAGTAAAGACAACGGCCAACGCTGGTCTGCAAATAGTTCTGCAAGCCACTCAGAAGCTACCGAAAGACCTTCTCCAGAGCGGCTTGAGACCGATCCTCATGAATGTCCAGGACCCTCGCAAACTGAGCGTTGAGGGCTTAGAAGGTCTCCGCACGTTGCTCCAGCTTTTGACCAACTACTTCAAGGTTGAAATTGGTTCACGCTTGCTTGACCACATGAAGCATATTGCAGACGCGCAAAGCTTGCAAAAAGTGTCTTTCTCACTCATTGAGCAAAATCCGAAGATGCGTGTCGTCACAGCAATCTTTGGTGTCTTCCATCTTCTACCTGCCGCTGCTGTGCAATTTCTCCCTACGCTGGTCGAAAGGGTGCTTGAGCTTGAGCATAGTCTGCGCAGGACTCACTTCAGTCCATTCCGTGAGCCTTTGATCAAATACCTGAACCACTACTCGAAGGAAGCCTTAATCGACTTCAGTGCAAACCTGAAGGACGAGGCAAAGGGCAGATTATTTGCTCAGATCTTGTCTGACAAGGCAGCCGCACCACTGCGGGCAGCCGTCATTGAGTCTGATGCCTTCTGGGCCCCGCTCACGGGTGAAGGTCTGACCGATGTCGAGAAGGATCAAGCAGCAGTGAATGCGGTGCATGTCGCTTTGTCCCTTTCGGAGTTCCCTGAATGTCGCACTTGGCTCACTACACACGACAAGACCAGATTGGCTTTGTTCGAGGCTGCTAAGTATCTCCAACAGAAGCTTCAGAACAAGACATTGGCTTCATCGCTTCGTCTGCCAGTCGAACAGGTTGGAGACCAACTCATGATCATCATCACCAGATATCTCGCGGAGAAGCCAGATGACTTGGACTTCTTCTTCGATCTTGTACAAGCCTGCGCGAATGACGAACTCCCAGAGTCGCATCGCTTGTTCCACTTTATCTACGAGTTCATCATCACCAGCACGTGTGTTGACTATCAGCGCTCGGTTGCCGTCCGTTGCATTGACATCTACACCAACCGCCAAAAGACACCGCGCATGAAGTCTTTCGTTTTCCACAACATCTTGAATCCTATCTTCGCCATGGATATCCAACGCAACTGGGAAAGCCTCTTCGGTAATAACAAGGGCACTGAGCTATTTGACAAGTCGATGACCGATATTGTGCACGCCAAGCTGTGGAAACCCCAAGCCAACAGTGATATCTCCGAAGACCCTACCCAACCAGGTGTTGACCAGTCGAGAATGGAGTTGATTCAATTGACCTCTATGCTCCTCAAATATCATCACAACATGCTATCTGATGCTCGCAAAGACGTGATCATGTTCGGCTGGACCTACATTCGACTCGAAGATACCATCAACAAGTACGCATCCTACGCGCTCATCTCATACTTCATCGCGCATTACGACACACCTGCCAAGATTGTTGTGCAGATCTACGGCAAGCTACTGGGAGCACATCAGGCTGAGGGCAGACCTCTCGTCATGCAAGCTCTTGAGATTCTGGAGCCTGTTCTTGTCAAGCGTACTGGTGGTGAACAAGCCAGAGCACCTGCCTGGACTCGTATTCCTCGCCGTATACTCAGCGAAGAGACGTCTAACACACCACAACTCACCAGTATCTTCCAGTTCCTTGTCAGACATCCTGACCTCTTTTACGAGGCTAGAGAGTCCTTCGCATCCATTATCATTCCTTCTCTCAACAAGGTCGCACAGCTTCCGAACCCTTCCACCGAGAACAAGAGATTGGCCATTAACCTCTTCAGTATGATCTGGCACTGGGAAGAACGTACCGTCAAGGAAAATGGATCCCTTTCTGGTCCTCAATCTCCCGATAGCGAAGCAACCGTCGCAAACAAGAAGGCTGCTTCGGCTTCCTACGCTCTTCGTACAATGATGATCAAATACATGGTCAACTTCATTGCTATTCTGCCAGAGAGGTTCCCTGTTCCTAGCTCTACCGACGAAGGTAAGGATGCTAAGGAAGGTAAGGAACGTACCGCTCCTTCTTCCAACGAGACGATAAGAAAGTCTTTGGAGTTGCTCTGGCGATTCTTGTCACCAGGCTACTGGGATGATATTGATGTCGACGCCATGTTCCCCAAGGTCACTGAACAGATCCTCCTCTCTGAACCCAAGCAGGATGAGAAGATGGAGGCCTGGACCAGCCGTGTCATCAACACGTTGCAGATGTTACGTGCTCTTGTCAACGCCAAATCCGACGAGTGGATTGTTGCTCGTCTGCCTCAGCTGCAAAAGCTGCTCGCAAAGTCGTTGAAGAGTGAAAGTGCCGAAATCCAGGATTGCTTGCATTGCAACAAGTCGGTGGATGGCTTCCCCGAACTCAAACCATTGATGAAAGCCATCTTGGATGCTGTACCTCTCCAACAGTCGGAAGAAGATTTGCCTGATGCCGAAAGCCCGACTGATGATTTCGTCAATTTCCTTTCTACCCTCGCGGGTGATTGTATGTCTGCTACTGGCAAAGACACTCAAGCTCAGACCGCTGGTATCAACGTCCTCTGGACTCTGGCGCAGCGCAAGGCAGACAGCGTGGACGCCCACATCCCTGCTCTTCTCAAAGCCCTTCAAGGTAACTTGGCAAAGAACCATCTTGCGGCCCAAATGCCGCAGCCAGTGGCTACCGCCAACGGTGTCGCAGCCCAACTTCCTGCCAATCCTCAAGAGGTCGACCTTAATACTGTCTTGATCATCAGAGTGATTGAGATGCTCTCTGCTCGTATTGGCGCGCTCGGAGAACAGCGCAGGCCTTACCTGAGTGTTCTTGCTTCGCTCGTCGAGAGATCCCAAAACAACATGCTTTGTGAGAAGATTTTGAGCATGGTCGAAGAATGGGTGTTCAACTCCACAGAGCCAGTTCCCACTCTCAAGGAGAAGACGGCCGTGCTGCAGAAGATGCTCATGTTTGAGAACCGCTCTGATCTGACACTTTACCACAAATTCCTGGACCTCGTCATCCGTATCTACGAGGACCCGAAGATCTTCAGATCTGAATTGGCTGTTCGTATGGAGCATGCTTTCCTCATTGGACTTAGAAGCCCCGATATTCCGATGCGCACACGTTTCATGACCATCTACGACCGCAATCTCAGTCGTACTGCTGCCAATCGCTTCTTCAAATTGCTCGCTGAGCAACAGTGGGACGTACTGGCTGATAGCTTCTGGCTTAGCCAAGTCATTCACCTCATGTTCGGCTCCATCGACATGAACACTTCCTTGAAGTTGCACACGGACGACTTCAAGTGTTTGGCAGCTTCGAAGCTCTACAATACGCATTCCGCGGACCCGCGACTTGCTGATCTCATGCTCGACTCCGAGTTTGAGAACTTCATCGCAGGCCACAAGCGCTTCGTGCAAGAGCTTGGCGAAGTGAAAACTAGAGACGTGCTTGAACCGCTGGCTAACCTCCAACACACCGATTCAAACCTTGCTCATGACATTTGGACTGCCTATTTCCCACTCATTTGGTCGAGCCTGTCGAGAGACGACCGTGAGGATATGGAGACGGGTTTGATCAACCTCTTGACCAAAGACTTCCACCAACGCCAGACAGACAAGCGCCCGAATTGTGTCGCTACTCTGATCGACGGCATCGTTCGTGCTAGACCACGCGTCAAGTTCCCACCCCATGTGCTCAAGTTCCAAGCTAAGAACTACAATGCTTGGTACAGTGCCGCTACATACATCGAAGAGCTGGCAATGAAGCCTATCGTCGACACTCCTGCCATCCGTGAGAGTAACCTGGACGCTCTCGTCGAGCTTTATGCGACATTGCAGGAAGACGATCTGTTCTACGGTACTTGGCGCAGAAGATGCCAATTCGTTGAGACTAACGCTGCTCTTTCATACGAGCAGAATGGCGTTTGGGACAAGGCTCAAGCAATGTATGAGCAAGCACAAATCAAGGCTCGTACCGGTTCCATCGCATTCTCACAAGGTGAGTACATGCTGTGGGAAGATCACTGGGTGTATTGTGCTGGTAAACTCCAGCAGTGGGAGATCCTGGGAGACTTTGCCAAACACGAAAACCTCAATGACCTTTTCCTCGAGGCGACCTGGCGCAACTTCGATGCTTGGGAAGAGCCCGAAAACCGCACTCAGCTAGACACAATCATCAAGGCTGTGTCTGATGCTCCTACCCCTCGTCGTATGTTCTTCCAAGCTTTTATGTCTTTGCTCAAGCTGCACAACAAGACCGAAACTCAGCAAGACTTTAACCGCATCTGCGATGAGAACATCCAGCTTTCGATCAAGAACTGGCACAAGCTTCCCAAGCAAATAACTCAGGCTCATATCGGGTTGCTTCAGAACTTCCAGAACCTGGTCGAACTGCACGATGCCAGCGTTATCTGCAGCAGTCTTGCACAGACCACCTCTGCCAATCTCGACGTCAAGAGTCAGGAGCTCAAGTTGCTACTTGGCACGTGGAGAGACAGACTGCCCAACTTCTGGGACGACATCAATTCGTGGCAGGACTTGGTCACCTGGCGTCAACATATCTTCCAGCTTATAAACAGAACATACTTGACGCTGCTACCATCTACAAATCAGGGTAACGCCACAGGTCAGTCATATGCCTACCGTGGATACCATGAAACTGCTTGGATCATCAATCGATTTGCACATGTCGCTCGCAAGCACCAGATGCCAGATGTTTGCATCACCCAGCTAAGCAGAATCTACACTCTGCCCAACATCGAGATCCAAGAGGCTTTCCTCAAGTTGCGAGAACAGGCCAAGTGCTGCTACCAGAACCGCAATGAGCTCACCAGCGGTCTGGATGTTATCAACAACACCAACCTTAATTACTTTGGTGCTCAGCAGAAAGCCGAGTTCTACACTTTGAAGGGCATGTTCTTGGCCAAGCTCAACCACAAGGAAGAAGCTAACGACGCGTTTGGTACTGCTCTCTACTTCGACATCAAGCTTCCCAAGGCTTGGAGCGAGTGGGGTAGATACAACGACATGCTCTTCAAAGAGAAGCCCGAGGAGAACATGGATAAGGCCAGCGCCGCGATTAGTTGTTACCTCGAAGCTGCCGGTCAATACAAGAGCGCCAAGTCAAGAAAGCTCCTCAGCAGAATTCTCTGGCTGCTCAGTCTGGATGATGCGGACAATACTCTCGCAAAGGCATTCGAGAACTTTAAGGGAGAAACTCCTGTTTGGTACTGGATCACGTTCATCCCTCAGCTGCTCAACAACTTGTCTCGCACCCCAAGTGAGGCCAATATTGCCCATGGCATATTGAGCAAGCTTGCAAAGACATACCCACAAGCCCTCTACTTCCAGCTGCGTACTAGCCGTGAAGATATGTTGGTCATCAAGAGAAGTCAAGAGGCTAAAGAGGCCAAGGAACGACAGCAACGAGCCAGACAGTCCGGAGGCACACCCGCTGAAGGTGTCAAAGCAGAGACGAAGCCGAACGAAGAAACTGCCAGCGCCACTCCTCAGCCCAAGTTTGACGGTCAAGATGCAAACCCGGGTACAAAAGTCGAAGAGCCGGCAAAGCCCAAGAAGCCTTGGGATCACACTGAAGAGCTTACTCAGACGCTCAAGACTGCCTTCCCTCTCCTGGCTTTGTCAATGGAGACCATGGTCGATCAAGTCCAAAAGTACTTCAAGTGTACTCTAGATGAAGATGCATACCGTCTTATCGTCGCTCTGCTGAACGATGGTCTGGCCTATGTGGGAAGATACCCGACCTCATACGCTCAAGGCGTGAATCTGCCACCGTCAACCGAGGCTAACATCACTCGCTTCGCGGAGTCCATTCTGCCAGCCCACATTCGCAAGTCGTTCGAAGCTGACTTTGTGACCAAGAAACCATCAATGTTTGAATACATTGCCAAGCTTCGCAGGTGGAGAGACAGATTCGAAGAGAAGCTCGACCGTAGAATGTCGAAGTGGCACCTCGAACAGACCACTCATCTGGCCGAGTTCCGTTTCTTGAAGTTTGATGAAGTCGAGGTGCCCGGGCAATATTTGCAGCATCGTGACAAGAACCAAGACTTCGTCAGGATCGAGCGCTTCTTGCCTGATGTTGAGCTCGTTAGAGGTGTTACTGGCTGTCATCGCAGACTGACCATTCGTGGTCATGACGGCAGTGTACATCCATTTGCCATTCAACACCCAACTGCAAGACACAGTAGGCGTGAGGAGAGAGTTTCGCAACTGTTCCGAATCTTCAACAGCACCCTAGCTAAGAAGAAGGAGAGCAGACGCCGCAACTTGCAGTTCCACTTGCCTCTGATGATTCCTTTGTCTCCTGGTATCCGCATGGTCCAGGACGACGCTTCGTACATCAGTTTGCAAGGTATCTACGAAGACTACTGTCGCCGCAATGGCATCAACAAGGATGACCCGGTCTTGTTCCAAATCGACAAGCTCCGCGCCTTGACACCGGTAAGCAATCCCAACGGCATCGCCACAGAACGCGACACTGACCGATGGTTCCAGCAAAAACCCGAGCAGGCCGCAAGCATTCGCTTGGAGACCTTTAACGCTATCCAGGAAAAATATGTGCCCAATGATGTCGTTCAAGACTACTTCCAGCAGACCTACCCTTCGTACGACTCGTTGTGGTTGTTCCGCCGCCAGTTCTCTTCGCAATTGGCTGCTCTCACGTTCATCACTTTCACGATGCACATGACTATGCGCTACCCTCACAAGATGTCGATCTCACGCGGCACTGGTAACATTTGGGGCTCAGAATTGGTGCCTGCAATGGCTGCTGCCAAGCCGTACTTCCACAACCCGGAAGCAGTGCCCTTCCGTCTGACACCCAACTTGCAGACCTTGATGGGCCCGATCCACACCGAGGGTATCTTCGTCGCCGCATTGATGGCGATTGCGCGCTGCCTGACAGACTCGTCTTCTTCACCCGCAAACTCGACTCCACCTGCCATTCCTACACCTACCAACTCGACCAATGGAGGTAACAACCAAGAGGAGTCTGAGACCAACACATCGGATCTTGAAGGCCAACTCAGTATCTTTATTCGTGATGAGATGAACTTCTGGTCGCTGCAGCAGCACAAGCAAAGCATCAAGGATGGAGAACTGCGCGAGCACGTCCACCGCAATGCTACCGGCATTGTCAAGAAGGCAGTTGCCATGGCCAAGGAACCGGACGCAAAGAACTTGCCTGCTAGTCAGAGCGTGCTGGACTTGGTGGCTAAGGCTACTGAGCCTAAGAACCTGTGCACGACTGATGCACTCTGGCAGGCTTGGCTCTAGATAGAGGAGGAGAAGGATGATGGTTCTTTTGAAGTTTTTCTGGTGTGCTTTCAAAATCCGTTGCTTTTATGCATAGCGCTAGGCGAAAAGGATAGGGGAAGGATCCTAGCGATTTGCTGTTTTGGCTCATGATTGAGATTCGATTCTTTCTATGTACTTATATACTTATCACTGTTTCACTTCACCGCTTTCCTCTCTTCGCTCTTTAGTTCCGTGAATCAAAGCGTTCGCTTCAACCAATGGTCAACGTGATAAAACTTGGCGGAGATTCGGATTGATCTCTGATCTCCAGCAATTAATCGCACAGCTTGGACTAATATCGAAAATGAAACTGTCATATCTTAGGTTCAGCGGGTCTCATCATGTAAATTGTACCTTAGTGCCAGGGTGGGCTTTATTTGGCGGTTATTTCTCAGTCAATAGCCGGTAAATCTGTGCATTAGTCAGCTGTTAGAAACCGCTATTATATGGTTTCTAAGCGCGCACCGTTAGTTTACTTGATGGTTTAGTGACGTTAAACCGCTCGGCGAGATAATGGTCAGTGGCGTGAGACGGTTAAACAACGGTTCGTAAGGAGTTTACGGTTTACTCCGAAATAGCGGTTAAGAAACGGTATCTCCGGCCTACTAGTTTATAGTAGTAGCAGTTCCCCTCTCCTTGTAGTTACGTACTTATAGGTTCTAATAGCTCGAGCTTCTAGTAATTAATTAGTATACTACATGCCCTCGTCTTGTTAACTAATCCTTACCCTTCCCTTTAACCTAACTAATCCTTACTCTTACTCTTACGCGTGCGCGAAATCGATGTTAATAAGAGATAAGGGACGAGGGACGAGAGAAGGCGACTTATACTATACGCGAAAACTTAGTAATGTTCGTTATAAAGATAGCAACGAAGACTTACGATTAATCTACATAAAGGAGATGTCCTAGTCGACATAAAGAAGCTCTATACCGGGGGCTAATGTTATGCTAGTAGGAGTTCGCTCGATAAGATAGCCTTAGGGGTTAGTTCTCGAGATTAGAACTACGTATAGTCGCTTACTCTTAACCTATAGTAGTCTAATAATGTCCTCGTTATCGGCAAGTCTACGAACTTAAAGAGCGGTAATAGGATTAAGACGAACAAATGATGCTAGCGTAATACGGAAGAACACGTATAGCCTACTAGCAACCGAGGTGTACGTAAATATCTAGTTAATGCGGCCGACTTTCGAATCGCTATATAAGATAGTGTCGAGACGGTTAAAGGTAATGCGTCGCTTAGTAGCTCTATAATAGCAACGTTAGCTAAGTAATAGACGACACGTTCGGATAGGAGTATACTTACAGATCGGTAAACGAGATTTTCTTAAACTAACGAATAGGACTAGAGAAGCTGTTAATAGTGACTTTATAATAGTTAAAATAAGACGTGCAACGGGTGCATAAAATACTCTAGCTAGCGGGGGGAAGTAATCCTAGAGCCTATAGAATCAACCGAAGGTAGAGATGCGACCTTTACTAACGATAGCGAGCTAACAGTATATAGCTGTCTAATTGATTAATTGATTAGAGAGAAGAAGAGTATCTACGGGC
>JGI24891J29808_1000641_pt1 | contig 14377 bp, 16 predicted proteins | sample FreactcultuFSWF8_FD_29808 | JGI IMG/M metagenome (IMG submission 29808) | reverse complement strand
GCAGTGCGTTGCAGTGGCTTGTGAGAAGCGACGTGTGCCGTCTTGGGGGCTTCTTCGGACAATGGCTGTACAGGCTGGGCGTCATCGTTCATCATCCATGCCTGTGGGAGTGACTTGCGTGCGTGTCGATCAGTGGGCCGCTTGTCGACAGTGGCGTGCTTGGGGGACTTGGAAGGGCGAGTGCCACGGCCTGATCGGTCGACAACACACCATTCGTCTTCCGGGTCAGAAGGAGGGCGAGACACAGTGACCAGCTCGGACGAGGAAGTCTGAGATACAGTTTCTTGAACGACAGGAGCCTGGACGGGCTGCAGCTGAGGCTGAGCCGGAAGAGAGTCTCTAACAACCTTGGCGTATGATTGTGATGGGACCTCGCTGCTACGAGTGTTGACTGCAATGGACAATGCAGGGAAGCCATCAGGAGGCACCAGATGGCTGCTCGAGGCGCTCACCAAGGACGATTGAGAGGTTGTTCGATCGATTCGCTCGTGAATTTGCTGGAGTTTTGCAGCTGCCGAAGAGCGGTCCGAGTCAAAGTCCGAGGCTGGAATTGATTGCTGTTCGAGACGACGAACGGCGTCAAGTACTGCCTGCAGTTGTGCTCCGATACTAGTGTAGTATTCGGTAGGCTTGCCGCCAGTGATGAATTCGTTGTAGACACTGTCCACTTCGTCGTCGAGTTCTCGGCTAAATTGGCTTGATGGAAGTCAGTAATCTTTTCGAAACGGGCAGGGTACCAAGGAGAGCACGAACCTGGGTGCTTCTGAAGGATGAGCCATACTGCTGGAGTATGTCAATATCAGGCGCCAGTCAGATGGTTGATGGCTTCACTGACCTATCTACTATCTTTAAGATGTTGCTCAATGGATGATGGTTGTTGTTGAATGATACACCGAGATTGTCGGTTGGTGACTGAGCCTGAGAGTTGGCTGCGCTTGGAGAGGTAGGTGTTTCGTCGGCGGGAGGCGCTTGGACAGTTGCGGCTTCTGTTTTGATATCTTCTTGCTGCTCTTCGGGCTGAGCTAGAGGTGCTGCGCGCTCACAAAACTTGACGAGAATAAACTCTTGGTGCTGACAATGACCATAATAATGGTATTGATACTGGCACATGTTTGCAAATCAAGCTTGGCTAACAATGGATGCGCTCATTCAATGCTGTTGAATGTTTATCTATTGTGTCAGCGTGATGCGCGGTAGAATGGATGCGGGATGGGTGAGTGCATGCAAACAGAAATGCACAAACGAAATAGTGACGACTGTTGAGGACATCAACCATCACACTCACGGCCTCGGCATTCAGGTCGTCGCAGTGATCGCATTCAACCATCGCAACAACGCGCAATACCCCGGCGACCAAAGTCATGCGCATCGAGAAGAGGTGAGTACCTTGAGCTTAATGAAATCTTCTACCGTTGCCAAAGTATTGCACATCTGTCAGTCTCGAAAATCAGTTGCATCTACAGCAGCAGTGATCGGAACAACTACTCTCGATGCTCTACCTGTGTTCAAGGTACCTTACCTGTTCATACTCATCATCCAGTACTTTGTGAGAGGGAAGCCTTTTCATAGACATCGCAGTAGTGAATTCGTTACTTAGCCTAAAACCGCCTTTTCCTTTTTGCTGGTGCCCTTGGTTTCTCATTCAAATTCTGCTTCAACTCATTTCTTTTCCTATCCGCCCTCTCCACTGATGTCTCCCGTGGACTAGGTTCTCTTTCCTCGCTCGCTTTCCGCTTCGTAGACCGAGTTTGTCGGACCTCAGCTTTACCCTCGCCGTTCTCACGAGATATAGAGTCAAGGCCAATATTGAGCTCGTTGTCGCGGTGCTGTTCCTCCTCCAAAGAAGGCAAGACTTGAGCTTGGGAAGACCATCTGTTGAGTGATGGCTGGGACGGCTGCATCTGAGAGCTTCCACGTCCGATGCCACCAAGTCTACGTCTTCGCGAAGGAGTCATTTGACTTGGAGGAGGTAGCATCGAGGATGGAGTTGGCGACACTCTTGATCGTAAGCCTCGGTCGGCATCATCCTCATTAGGCGGCTTGGGTGGTGACGAAGGCGGCAAAGACGGTGGCAGAGCCTGAGAGCTGGATCTACCTCCGATAGCTCCTATACGTCTTGTCTGAGTATTTGGTCGTTTGCTCGGGCTATCAGGCGCGGGGGTCTCTGTCTGGCCAAGGCGAAGATTACGAGGGATGGGGGGAGGCGATGAAGTGACTCGTCCATCGTCAGTGCTCTCGTCATGAGCAGAGGCAATCATTCGTTTGCGTCGGGATGAACGAACTGGGGACGATATATCAGCAGGCATCTGTCTTTGTATTTGCTCTGGAATCGTCTGCGTCTGGCCACATGGTCAGTCAAGCTCTCGAAAGACTCAGAATTTCTTACCTGAAAGCCGTCCAAATCATCGTCTGTCTCGTCATCATCCATATCTGTAGGCATAGGCACATTGACTGCTATGCTCGCTTGCTGCTTTGCCATGTCCTGCCACCATTGGCCAGAAGACGGCTCGGTCAGGATCGGGGCCACATCTGCAGACGCATCGCGAAGCACAGAATACAAACTGTCACTAGATGGTGTCCCTCCACTGTGTTGCAGCTCTGAGCCGGGCTGAAAAGGAGCAAGACCTGGTACGCGGGTTGCAACGTGATTTCTTTTCAACGATCTCTGAGAGTTCCTGCCTGCCGAGACACCAGGAAAGACGGATCCAAGATCAGTGTTCGTAGCCTCCATCTTGTCAAGAAGTCTCGACATGGCGTGATCTTTGTGTCGAAGTTCGCCAAGCAGAAAATTGAGCTGCTGCTGTTGCTGGTGTGCCAGGAGAAGAAGTGGTGATATGACTTCAGAAACAACCTGGGTAGAAGTAGCCTTTGTCAAGACCATTGTCCATTCGAACGGAGGCAATGGAAAGGGTAGCGGTGCTTTCAGTGCAAGAGTGAGATCATCAGGAGGCTGCAAGGCTATGCGAACACTGCCGTCCTTGTGACTGAGAATATCACGGATTTGCTTCAGTAATATCTGCAATTGACCGGCGTCATCACCTGGATTGATGCTGCAACTCTGGGTCTCAGCATTGCGAGTGATTTCAAAATTGGAGAGACTCTCAATCCATATGTTTGCAAGATCTGTAATGGATACTGTGTAGCCTGTGTCGCCGATAACATATTTGACGAGAAGCTTGGGCAGCCCCTCATGGTTGAGATTGAGTAGCTCCCAGCGTCCCTCGGTGCCCATGTTGAAGTGCGTGAATCATGAGGGGAGTCAGAGAACGAAGCTCTCTCAGATATCGCGACAAGATGGAAACGCGAACCAAGTGAAACTCGGTGGCTGGGAAGCTGAAAGAGGGCTGGCCACTGGCAACAGCTTCAGCCTTGGCACGCGTCAGATGGCCGAGTCTGGAGTTTGGACTTTAAAATGGACCGAGACTTGTTTGCTACCAAAGGATTTATTTCGAATCGTCCAATAATTGAAAGGACTTTTGGGAACCTGGAAGAAACTGCGCAAAAAGACGACAGCGCTGAGAACAACAATGGACTCCGGGGCTATGCGACGAGGCGGCCAGCCCAGGTCCAGCATTCCAGCCAAACGAAGCGCCGCCGATGCCCAAGAAGATGCTTGGGTCGCCGACGAAGACCGCTTCGTGCTCAAGCAAGCAAAGAAGAAGGCCATCATCAGAGCCCGTGCTGGACGAGCCGACCCCATCGATCTGCTGGCAGTCACACTACGCGCCTTGGATGCCACTAAGAACGGCTACGACAGCGACGACGATGACCAAGAACTACCCACCGTCGACCCCGAAGCCGTCTTCGAGGGCCTTGACGACATTCAACTGGAGGAGCTGGACAAAGGCATCGACACATATCTGGCCCTCGAGCAGAGCAGGAGTAACCGCGACTTCTGGAATGTACGTTCGCTCATCCATGCAATCGCCTTGACACTCAACTGACCATCCTTGGTAGACAATGAAGGTCATCTGCAAAAACAGACGGCGCGCTGCTCCCGGGAAGCTCCAAACCGCACGCGGCATGTCTTCAGTCACACCGGAAATCGATCGCCTACTCGCTCCAAAGACGCACGAACAACTAGAGACTCTGGAAAAGCAGGTCAAGGCCAAATTGAGGTCCAATGATGACATTGATGTTGACTATTGGGAGAACCTGCTCAAGAGTCTGTCAATCTACAAGGCCAAGGCCAGGCTACGCCAAGTGTCCAAGTCTGTCGTGGGTGCCCGTCTGGAGACCTTGCGACAGCAACAGGAACAAGAAGCCCTGGTTTTGCGCAATCAAGTCAGAGAGAAGCTGAATTCTGCCTCTCTGACTGGTACTGGAGAACAGCTTCCAGTTCCAGAGTCACACGCCGCACTGGATCCGGAGCCATTACTGCGCTTGAACCCTGAAGACAAGGCCTTGGTCTCACTGGACGAGGACGACTTCAAGCAGAAATTGGTACGCCATCGCTTCGCTTCAATATCATGGTAGTAGTGTGCTAACCCTGTGATAGCTTCAGGACAGACGCAGAATCCTCAAGCTCGGCTACATTCCGACTCGTCATGGCGCCAAAACATCGAGTACCGATATTGCTGTGCCTTCTGAGCAGAAGCGTGATGACATGTCCCGTGTCACCAGCGCGCTTTATGATCGAGAGGCCGCAAGGGGCTTCAACGACAACGAAGAGGCTTTCAATGCCGAAGAGGACGTCTCATCTGGAAGACCCAAATGGGCCGACACATACCGGCCGAGGAAGCCTCGCTACTTCAACAGAGTCCAGATGGGCTACGAGTGGAACAAATACAATCAGACTCACTACGACCACGAAAACTTGCCTCCAAAGGTTGTGCAAGGCTACAAATTCAACATCTTCTACCCCGATCTGGTCGACTCGACAAAAGCACCAACTTTCCGCATAGAGCGCGAAAATGGTCGCAAACGAGGCGAATCTTTCGCACCCGCTGGAGCTGAGGATACTTGCCTCATTCGCTTCATTGCTGGCCCTCCATACGAAGACATCGCTTTCCGCATCGTAGACAAAGAGTGGGATTACAGCGCGAAGAGAGAGCGTGGCTTCAGAAGCAGCTTCGACAAGGTATGTCGCATTGTTCTTTTTTCTCCCTTCCCCAAGTGTAAAAGGCGAATTGTTCTGTTCTCAAAACCTGCTCTGGACGAGTGCTTTTGCAACTTCGAGAACGGAAGGGCAGAGTGCACTGCATGTTTGGAGTGCGCTTTGACGAGGTTGAAAGAGAACGCAGTGTTGTCCCGCACCTGCGTGTTGCTGCAACGCTGTAGCTCGATCTCCTGCAGATCACAATGCAAATCAGTCCAAGCTTTTCTGACATGTTACCTCAGGGCATTCTTCAATTGCACTTCCAATTCAAAAAGATCTACTACAGAAAATAGAGCTTTGCCAGCATTGCTTCGCCACATATGCGCTTCATACCAGCATACGACAGCTCGTCAACTGCTGCCCAGGAGCGAGCACGACAGCCAACTACGACATCACGTTTCGTTGCATGTCAATTCCAAATCATGCATATTCAGAAACACTCGTTGGTCCGAAACATGTGTATCATCAACGCCTTTGCTGCAGGGCTCGGCTTCATGCATGTCTGTACCCGGCACCTCAGCATGCTTTCGTTGTAGACCCAATGCCGCTTTGACAAGGGCTCGCCCGTGCCCATGGAGCCAATCAGTGGTTAGCAAGTGCACTGTGGTATTTCTATGCCGATCTGGGATGATGAAATCCTTTCAGAAGATATCTGGTAGCGTAGAGTTTGCGTTCCCCCCAAAATCATTATCTGACATCAAACAGATCTTCCAATCTTCATGTCAATGAATGCCGGCCTTAGATTCTGTTTGATAGGCAAGTGAACCTAATTGCGTACAATGTCATGCAACAATGTCTCTCAGGTGGTTAATCCCGTCTGCCTCAAGAGCATGCTGTCATTCTATAGAGACCGGTTAAACTTCGTGCTGATGAACAGTGCGTGTGTGTGTCGTGCCTGGCAGCCGCTCACCTGCATTGCATGCGTCACACAGCACAACGGATATGCCTTCCGGAACATTCGGGCGTTACCCTCTCCACGTCTTGGTGAGTGAACCTCGCCAGGGCTACCAAGTGTGCCATGGGGCTGCGCTCTCACGGGATGCTCAAGCTTCATAGTGTCCAAGCCTTCTTTGTGCCCCCTGCTGGGATATATCCGCTGTCCATTGTGGCACGATTAATATGAGCCCTCTGATGCTTTTTGTCATGCGACTGACCACTCTTTGATGATTCTTTCAGGCCAGCTCGGAGGAGCGTATTGGAAATAGCATGCATTGTGCTAAACGCTCGACGGGATCTCTCTTTCAATACCGGTCTGATCACTGGATGCAAGAACTCATCTCTTCGTTGACTGGTCACATCGTGATAACTGGCTAGTAGGAGCTCCAACCTCGTGCAATTCCAAGCCTTTGTCACGTTGCATAAAAGGGTCCTCCAATCCTTCTTGATACATGTCTTAGATCAATTTATATTCACTTCTCATCCTCCAGATCAAAGCTCACGATTGACTCACTTCGTTGCGAGACTGTCGCATCTTTATCTCTGCGCTTGCAGCATCAACCTCTGAACAACAACCAGGCAGAATGTCTTCCTATGCTGTTCCCTACACTTCTCAGTCGGATTGGTGGAATCAACCTGTTGATGGCATCAACCGACTGTCAATCACCCAACACTATCGATCTGACAGTATCAGTGCTTCCGAGTATCCTCCACTGCAGCAAGGTCTTAATGGCGAAGCTGGATTCTACAACTCGGCTCAAGTCAACGATGTGTACCAGAGCACCCAAGTCATGCCCAACTACTGGATGAGTGATGTGGCTCATTTTACGGAACCATCCATGTCCTTCGCGATGCTCCCTCATCAACCCATGCAAGAAGACTTCACGACTCAATGTATACCGTCGGCATCACTACCACCGGCTGCTTTCAGTAAGGAACCTCTACCTATCGACCAGTTCTCAAGCAACGATCTGGCAGCTTTTGGTAGTACCAGCCCGAACTCTTTCTATCCTAGCAGCAACCAGATCCTTCCCATCTCAGACGTCCCTGCTTTGGAATACGACAGCACGTCGGACGAGACTGCTTATGGTCGCAGGCAGTGGACTGACTCACCTATGCCCGACGAAATGGAGAGCTTGGTGGCTCCGGGCGATCTTGACGACAGCCTCGAGAACTCAGATCCTTGCTATGCAGAGCTACTCAGACAGGCCCTTATGGAGAAGAAAGATGATCACACAATGCTTCTCAAGGACCTGTACGAGTGGGTCCGCACTCATAGTTCGAAGGCTCAAGACCCCAGCAACAAGGGATGGCAGAACAGTGTTCGCCATAACTTGTCTATGAATGCGGTTCGTAATCTTTTGAAATGTCTTTCAGTGGGCCCTCACTAACGAGATGCAGGCTTTCGAAAGAGTGCCACCTCCCAACCAAGAAGCAGGCACCAAAAAGACAAGCTACTGGCGACTCACCCAACATGCAGTCGAACACGGCATTAGTTCAACGACACGTTACCGTAAAGACAGCAAGCGTAAGACACAACGAAACCCCAATCCCGCACCCATTCGCGTTCAGGCAGGCGCCAAGGGCGGCCAGGCAACTCGCCGATCTGTTCGTCGCCAGCAGTTGGCCGCTTCACCCCTGAACGGTCTTTCTCCTTCCTCGGACATGGCTCGCCAGCGTAATCTTCGTCGACCGCATCAACTACGCCAGACTCCGACTACCCAAGAGGCATCCTCAGCACAACAAAGACTTCCGCAGAATATGCCCACGTCCAACACATCATCCTACTTCGGGAACACGGCAGAGATGTTCGACATCTCAAATGCATGTCCTTTGGACAACAAGATCGACGAGAATCGCGACCTTCTGGCGCCGTATGGTACCCTTCAACCGTATCTTGACTGGTCGGTATCACCTTCACCCATGGGTCATGCGGCTAATGAGACCGGGGAATGGATCAGAAGGCTCTAGGTCTTTGAGCGTCTTAGAGCAGTGTCATCGTCAGAATGCGGCAGATGCATGACATCGTCCAGGACATATAGAGTGATCACTTGGCGAAATACGGGAGTGGATGATATCTGAGATTTACGATTTACGGATGGGACATTCGAGGCTCAGCATATTGTATATTAGATTGGTCTGCATCAGGGCGTTTATCCATTCCAGTGTCCTGGAGTCGATCACTATTTCTTTGTTCGCTTTCACACCGTTCGAGTACACGTCAAATATGCAATAACATCAGCTTCCTTGCTTCAAAGTAACTGTAGCAAAGCCTTGTTGATTTTCCTTCCTCGAGAAATGCCAACTTGAGTCACCCCATGGAGGGAATGGTCGAGGATAGCCTGGACAGGCCATGCGCTGGCGTAACCTTTTATACAAGAGCACAAGGCAGACATACACAGACGTGGCACTGTTGAATATTTCCAGGTATAACTCAGAGGCTGCGACGGTCGGCTACTGAGGTGGTAGGACCAACTAGCTGTCATGGAGTGCGGTGACATATGCGGGAAGGCTTTGCAAGTCAAAGTCTGTCGTGCAACCCTTTGTACTGCACATCTCCAACAGCAGTGGCTCCTCTCATCATCCAGCCGGGGAATTCTTATCAAATACGTCTACCGGGCATGGGCTGCCACAGTACCTGACATCCAGGGGACTAGCTCATCGTGTGACGGCCCCCCCTCAGCATCTGCTACCTTGTTTCGGTTGTCTATTTTATCTTCCGATACTTGGAGACTTGGCCTTTTACAAGCACGTCCAAAGATGCCTATCCATTGGCAAGCCATGGGCTGGTCATCCTTTTGAGTTCGAATACAGTTGCATGCAGTCAAGAAGTAGGGCACGATCCGACAGCCCCGGTGCCAGCAGCCTTTTGCACCATCGCGCCATGTCGCGGGATTGTCGTTTTGCTCCACTGCCAGGCAGGCACTCGATCGATTCGTGCTTTCTGTATGCAACCTGAATTTCTCCATGTCATGACGCGTCCGCATAGGTACCTACCTACTCCGCAGGTGCTCACCGTCACCAATCTGTCGTGAAAGTAGCTGTTGCGGTACATGCGCCCGAACGACCTGGTCTTCAACACTATCAGAATCTCAACCGAACCTGGGCAGCGGGCTAGATGGATCTCGATACGAATGCAAGATGCATCTCGCAAGATATTACCGATTTTGACGGGAACAGGAGATACCAGCTCGACAGATGAAGGGTCGGATTATTTTCGCCCTGCGATGCGCTAAAGCTAGCCCATAGTGTCGTGTCCACAGAGTCATACCTCTAGTCGCCACTCCTTGATAGCCTTTTCAGGTGGCTCTTGACAGCAGAGATGTTACACAAGGCGTGCATCGTGCAGATTTTCTACGCAGCAATTCTCCCATGTTCTTGGCAAGACAGCGCCGGTTCGCACCGTGGACATCTCGCAGGCTTCGAGAAGCAAACTCTAGTTCAACAACAACGCAATAACAAATTCGTGTGCATATCACGAATGTCACTCACAGATGTTGAGTAGATTAGATACACTCCGGGATTTGGGCAACACTTTCGGCGCTGATAACAGAATGGAACATTGGTCCACTTTGAAGCGTTGACGGTTATGTTTGTGCAGACATCGTATCGACTCTCCTTCATTCAATAAACTCAACGCAGCGGACGCCATACGCCAAACACACGGAACACCTTGCTCGGTTCGTGTGACCCGAACGCTGATGCAGCACGAAACTTCAGACATGCAGAACGAGCTGTCGTTTTAAGTGCCGGACCGCCTCCGCGCGGCACTTCTCCAGCCACTCCGCCTCGCATATGCATGAAAACTATAGCAACTGCCTAAATGGGAAATACTACCTGTCAAATTGGCAATATCCCGGCGACGGCGAGGAGCTCCGCATGTTGAGTCAACAGGCCTGCGAGAATGATATGTTGAACCACCTTCTCCCTTGCCTACAAGGTAGTGTTCTGTCAGTCAATCAGCTTGCGACCTCTGGGTGAGATGTTCATGGGACACGTCAATTTCTATACTTGAACTATGTCTGGCTTTCGTTTGAGAGGAAGCTACCAGCGACGATAACGCCTTTGATCTTGGACGAACCTGGACGCAATGGGCCCACCTAGTTGGCAGTCAACAACACACGAACGAGGGGTGAAGCATGATCCTATCTTCTTAATCCATCAACACCACAGCCTTTGCCCACACTGTCTCCCGGGTGTAATCATTCCCATCTGCCGTCCCCGTCACGACCACTGCCGGACTTATCACTTGCAGGACTTCCTTGCCGTCCAGAGCCTTTTCGTCATTCTCCAGGGCATGGAAGTGCAAGGAGTGCGCATCCATATAGGGTGAATCGGACCGGTACTCCAGTCGTTGCGTCTGTAATTTACTGTTCAAAGCTGCTGGTCTGAGAACATCAATGTGCCACTTTTGAGCCCACAAGCTCCAAGCCATATCGGCATACGCTTGAAAGATATTCGCCAGCTCTGCTACAGCTTCCGTTGATGGGTTGAGAAAGTCGACCATGTCAAGGGTACAGTGTTTCGCCAGTCGTGCTGAAACTTCACATCCCGTTTTCGCTGCTTGATACTTCAGATTACCGGTCTCGTGTGTTGTGCTTGCTTCGATTAGACGAAAGAGCTGGCAGCGCCATGCATTCGAGCCTTCCTTGTCGCCTGAAATGATCAGCTGGAGTGTCACACTCGCTTCCAAGTCACTTACCGAATCCAATCTCCTGGATAACGTAAGCAATGCCTACGGCATTGATAGCGGAAAACATGCTTGTATCATTTTCATCGCCGTGGAAGGCGAAGAAAGGATCGCCAATGATGCAGTGCAAAGCGACTGCAGAGATGGCCATCGAAACGAATACCCATGTGTCAATATCATGCGCTGCTCCTGAAGAGGCGGTTTCTGCCATCGACCTGCCAATCAACAGCGTCGACATTGGATTCTCAGAAGTTAAGAGCGTCTTGACCAGCCCTTTGTTCAAGACACTGTCAGTTGCGTGCTTCCTGCTCCACTGTTCAATGCGCTTGAGGTTTTGCTCAAGTTTCAGGACGATATCCGCTACTGGTTCCGGCATCCACTTTGTTGGTTCATTGTGCTCCACAGCGCCTTCTTGAAGGTTCCTGACGGTCGAATTGAGAGCTTGGATCTCTTTCTCATTCACTTGATTCACTCGGGTGAGCTCTATGATCTCTTGCGAACTCTCGTCCTCAGTGTGATAACTGGAAAAGTAGCTTTTCACAGTCGCCAGTGATTTCTTGAGAGCCTCGTTCTTCCCCGTCGCGTCTTGGTCGGTCGTCCTTGGTAAGTTTCGGCAGATGCTGAGCTGGGCTTCCAAGTCTACTATTCTTTTCTCCGTTTCGTTGTGTGCAGTTTCGAGTCGAGCCTCAAGCTCTGCTGCATGTTTTGTTATCTCGTCCTGCTCAGCATGGTGTCGGGCTTCCAGCTCTGCTATTTTGGTTCTTGCATCATCTTGTGCGGTACGTAGTTGGGCTTCTAGATTTACGATCTTCTCTGTTGCCTCATGCTGTGAGGATTGAGTGGTAGCGGCCCGCGTAAATTCAACAGTCGATCGGAGCTCCTTGACCTTCCTTTCATACATTTGCTTGATTCGCACGAGCTCAACAATTCTCAGCTGTTTCTTATCTTCAGACTGTTCAGCCGTTGCAGCATCAAGTAGAGCTCGGAGCTCTGTATTGACGGTCTTAAACTCTTTGTTCTCTTTGACACTTTTTCGTGCGGCATCGCACTCACTCCTCCATTTAGCGACTTGCTGTTTATCAACCTCTGTCTCTGCAACCGCGTCCTCGCTCTTTTCAAGCCTTTGTTTTAGTATGTGGTTCTTCTCCAAAACCTTTTCGTATTTCGCTCTGAGGTTCTCGAGCCCAGCTTCTAGCACAACGATTGTTTTGTGGTCCGCTTTGTGCTGATTATCATGCTGCTTGATATCTTCCAACTGAACTGCCAGCTGTTTGGCCACGATCTCGTGATCTTGGAGTTGTTGTTGTAGACTAGTGATTGTCTCGTCGCGGTCTTCGAGGGTCTGAACATATTGGTAGTTGGTCAATGCCAGGGCTTCGAACTCGTCTTGAAGGGTTGCAATGTGTTGGTCTCGGTCTTGGAAGGCTGTTTGGATGACGGTCAGTGCCTGTTGCTGGTGATGGAACAGAAGGACATGGTACCTTTCCTCGCCGCTGAGGCAGAGTCTAGCAATGCATCCTCTTGAACGAGCGGTCGAGAGCCACGAGCAGGCTCTGTGAATGGTTTGAAGCTTCTTTTGGACATGACCGTTTGAATTGAACAGAAAAGAAAGAACAAGCTACGTAGGTTCTTCTTGTTCTTCGGGTACAGTGGTTTTCCTTGCTGCATTCCGAGGGAGGTTGGTGATTCTGGCGCTCCCTTGCAGCTTCCTGATTTGTAGTGTCTTTGTCAATGCACCCAACACCCAAGGATGACAACGAATTTAACTTCAAGACTGCTTTCCTCCGAGACTCGGATGGATTACCTCAAGAATGGAAATGCAATCTGCGAATTCTCGAAGGGTAGAGTGGAGATGGTAGTGCGAGCGAATTTAGTCTGTCGCACCTTGCATGTATGGCACACCACGATGCCGTTCCTTCATCTCAGCCAGATCTTTCTCGTAACGGTCTTTATGCTCCATCTTCATCTTGACAAAAGCCTTTGTATCTTCCTTGGAGACCGCAGCAGCTAACTCCTCAAAGTCAGGAACAGCTTCTCGTAGACGACTGAACGGCACAGAATTTGGCCCATTGAAGGCTTCTTGCATGATGTGATAAAACCACATGGAACCATCTTGTCGTTGCTTCTGGAGTAGAACAGAAGGCCGCTCAACGTGATGGTCGTCGTCGGTGCTACTGTCCAGCACCTTTTGCTCTTCCTCCTGAATTACTCGGATCCAGATATCGAGATATTTGTTGTATCTCGACAAGCGTGAATCATCGTGGCCATCTTCCCATGAAGCTGGAGGTTGCCCGAGCAGCCACAGAGGTGGCGACCAAAAGAGCTCTTGCGGACCAGCATACGACCACTCCCAATCGAGAACTGCAACGATATTGAGATCTTCGGCGTTATCCACCATCATGTTGAACGGACCGAAATCGTCGCAGATGAGCTTAAAAGGACCGTTGTCAAAACGGACGAACCGAGGAATGAGTTGGCGGATGACAGTCCAGTTGATGTATTTCCGTCTTGCGTCTTCTTCATCATCGACAGAGTTTAGTTGTTCGTGTAATTGCCGTAGATCGTGATCAGCGATGTGTTTGAAATAGTCAATGGAGGAAGTGAAAGTCGTGCTAGGAGGACCTAAAACAAAGTATGCGTTAGCAATGCTATCGGGTGTTTAAGCTATAAGACGTACAAGAAATGTCCACGCCACCTGACTCCAATATGTGGTTTGACTTGATAGTCAGTGGGCGTTGTGGTATCGCTGAACAGCTCCCGATGTGGTCGGAATCTATACAGGACAATTGGAACATAAAGCGAGCAATCTGCCGCCAAACATATTCGATAGTAGTATCAGACAGATCGCCTCGTAGCATTCTATCGTTATCAGGCAGGGCGAGGACGTCTCCCAGGCTGATGCCATCTACCCAAGTGCTGATGATGAAGGGTCCAAGCCCAAGGTCGTTGTCTTCTGATAATCCCCATCTTATGATCTCAGGCATGGGAATATCAGTATGTTTGCGAACAGTCTCAATCGCTGCAACTTCAGACATAACTTTCTCATCGGAGATCAGCCCCTTGCCGAGTTGGGGAAAACGCACCGCCCAAACCTCGCCCGTCTTGTCAAAAATTACCTTGCAGACGATGTTATAGGATCCGCGTTTGTCGAAGCTTGCGTCAGGACCATCGGTTCGACATTCCAGCTGTTCAGGGTGGAAATTAGACACCCATTTGCAAAGTTTCGTTCTTCGAATCTCGGTGTATTTGACGACCCATTGCCAACGTGCCACGCGGTCCTCGAGATCGCAGATCTCGTTACGGTCCATGAGTTCTCAGGCAAGTACATTCACTGGTAGTGGTTTATAGAAACAAGTTGTCCAAGGAGTTTTGATGAGAAAAGAGTGCGAAGAGATGTAAGGGATACTGGAGAGGGAGATGAGGGAGGGGCACTGCGTGCATGATCGGGTACCTGAAACCACCGGATCAAACATCACGGCGCAAAACAAACAGGATGGACGACATGGAACCGATAGCGAAAATTGGTAAAGCAGCATGGACAAAACAAGATGTAAAACGTACAGCAGCAGGGATTCCCACGTGGTCACCCACCGTAGTACTAATCTGCCGTTCAACTGCTTATGTATGGCAGAGCGGACGGGATGCCCAGTTTT
>JGI24891J29808_1000640_pt1 | contig 14381 bp, 12 predicted proteins | sample FreactcultuFSWF8_FD_29808 | JGI IMG/M metagenome (IMG submission 29808) | reverse complement strand
ATACCGTCCACTAGTGAAACCATTTGACCCCCGGCTGCTGCGGTACTCCCGAAGCAGCCGGGGTTTTATTTTCGCCCTGGTCCTAATCGCCACATTGGGTGCAGTTTTAACTATTACTCAAGCACTCCTACTTGTCGACCTGATCTGCAAATTTTTCCAGCACAAGAAAACCTTTGCCAGTGTGCATGCGGAAGTGATTGCCTTAGCACTCGTCTTTCTTGGTCGCGCTCTTCTTGCATACATCAACGATCGAATTGCGGTTCGGGCGAGCAGCAAAATGCGCAATGAGTTGCGAACCCAGGTGATGGCAAAGACTTTGGAGAATGGCGGAGTTGACTCGCAAGAACAGGGGACTGCAGCTCTAGCGGTACTTGTTACGAAAGGCATCAACAATCTCGATGGATACTTCGCTAAATTCTTACCTCAATTATTTATTGCAGTAGTTGTTCCGATATTGGTTGGGGTCACAATCACATTTCGGGATTGGAAATCTGGCTTAATAATTCTTCTAACGATTCCGCTCATACCGATATTTGGAATCTTGATTGGAAGATTCACTGCTAGCGCAACCGAGAAGAAGTGGCAGACTCTAGGTTTGCTGAGCGGATATTTTCTAGATCTGTTAAGTGGATTAACAACTCTTAAGGTTTATGGTCGTGAAAAGTTGCAGAGCAAAAAACTGCATGAGGTCGGCGAGAGATACCGGGTCGAGACTATGCAGGTCCTGCGTATCTCCTTTCTCTCTTCCCTCGCATTGGAGTTAATTGCGACACTTTCAGTTGCGCTCCTTGCAGTAACGATCGGACTGAGACTTGTTAATGGTTCGGTGCCACTCTCGGTTGGATTACTCGTCTTGGTACTCGCACCTGAGGTCTATTGGCCAATTCGACAAGTCTCGGCCTTCTTTCATGCGGCGGCTGATGGAGTGGCGGCCTTCAATCAACTCTTTGCAATCTTGGAGAAGCCCGCTCGCTCTGGTGGAGATGATCTTGAGGATCTCTGCACTATCGCCTGGAGTGATTTGGTGGTGAACTACCAAGATAGAAATGAGATTCGAATCCCAGCAGGCAAGATCTCGCGGGGCGAGGTGCACGCTCTGGTTGGACCTTCTGGCAGCGGAAAATCAACTCTGGCTGCGGTTTTATTGGGCTTTATTCAACCTACCTTGGGTGAGGTAACGGTAATTACTTCGGTTGGCGAGAAGAATTTAAAAGATCTCGACCTCTCCGCTTGGCGCCGCCAGATAGCTTGGCAACCACAAGAGCCAAAGTTCCCACTTGGAACCGTGGCTCAGATATTGCGCCACGCTAAACCAGGTGCAAGCGAGGACGAGCTCAGCGATCTTTTGATTAGCGTGGATTTGAACCCCACCGATCTTCCTCATGGCCTGCAAACAGAATTGGGAACGGTGCAACAGAGGTTATCCGTCGGACAACTTCGCAAAGTCGCACTTGCGCGATCCATTCTTAAAGATTCTCCCGTCATCATTCTCGATGAACCAACCGCTTCTGTCGATGATATTTCAGAGAGCACCATCGCAGGTCTTCTCGCTACCAAGGCCTCTGAGGGTGCAATGATTCTTGTTATCTCGCACCGCGAACTACTGATAGGTGCTTCTACAGTTGTTACTCACATGGGCGTGAGCGTATGAGGAGCGTGGTTCGAATCTTCCGCCAGTATTGGCGCGAATTGGTCGGAGCGGTACTCCTCGGAGGCGCCTCGCTAGGTGCAGCAGTTGGGTTATTGGCCACCAGCGCCTGGCTGATCTCGATGGCTTCCACCCGACCACCAGTTCTCGTACTCGAAGTCGCAATCGTAAGCGTTAGATTCTTTGGGCTCTCGCGCGGAGTACTCAAATATGCCAGCCGCATCTTGGAGCACAACGGTGCGCTTAAAGTGCAGACGGCGCTACGAGTCAAAATATATGAACGCTTCAGTCGCCTGTTGCCTACTGATTATGCTGAACTCCATCGTGGCAATCTCTTAAGTCAGATCATCAATGATGTCGAGCTCGCACAAGATTTATGGTTACGGATCGCATCTCCTTGGCTGGCAGCTCTCATATCTGGAACTGCGGGCGTCACCATAATTCACTGGCTGCTCCCCAGTTGTGGCGAGGTAATCGCGCTCATATTTTTAGCGACCGCATTTCTCGTGCCATTTCTCGCGATGCTTGCTTCTAGTAAATCAAATACTCGCAAATATGAGAGCGCACTCTTTGATCAAATAATGCAGATTGCAGAATCTGCACCAGAGTCATTGATATTCAATTTTGGAGGTGAGTTACTCACTCAGATTGAACAGGCGCAACAGAAGATTGCAAAAGTTGAATCAAAGAATGGGTTACGTTCTGGCTTTGCCGCCGCCCTTTACTACATGGCACTGGGATCTGCGGTAATTATCTCGCTCTGGTTCGCTGCCGACGCCGCTCTTTCGCATCACTTGGCGGGAATCAATGTGGCGGTAATTTCACTTGTTCCGCTCGCGATGTTCGATGGTTTAAGCACCCTGCCAGCTGCCTTCTCACAGTTGCGCCAGGTGTTGGGCGCGATCAAAAATATAGAACCGCTGCTGCAAGAAGTACCTTTGGAACCTCTCGATACTCCAGAGATTCCACGCTCGGTGACGCTGGAATTTCGAAAGTTTCTTCCAATGCTTGAAGGTGCCCGGACCCGAGAAATAACCGCCAAAGTTGGGCCCGGCCATACCCTGCTCATCACAGGCAGATCTGGCTCCGGAAAGTCCTCCATCATCAACGCCCTGCTTGGATTTCTCCCATACTCCGGGAAGATTGATATGAATGGAGAACCCTTCAGCACCGCATATCTCAACTCAATCTCTACCTTGTTACAAGACGACTATCTCTTTGGTACCTCCATTCGCGAGAATCTCAAGATAGGAAATCCCGAGGCTACAGATCTGCAGTTGTTCAAGGCACTGAGTATCGTTGAACTCGATAACTTTGTGAACTCACTCCCTGAGGGTCTAGATACCATGATCGGGTCTCAGGGTTATAACTTCTCTGGTGGCGAGAAGCAGAGACTAAAACTGGCAAGACTCTTGCTTCGAGATACCCCAGTTTACATATTGGATGAGCCTTATGAATTCCTCGATTCGAAGATGGTGGAGCGGATTTCTTTGCGGGTGAATTTAGAGCTTAAGGAGAAGACGGTCATCGTGGTCTCACACCTACCGCTACCAATATCTTCAACCACCATCACGCTCTGATTGGCGCTAAAGTCTCCGTATGACTTTGACACGAACTCTTGGACCTTATGAAGTAACTGCAGTAGGACTCGGATGTATGCCTCTCTCTATGGCAACAGATCGCAACAAGTGGATTCTTGAAGATCGCGAGGCAGCGATCGGTGTGATTCACGCGGCTTTAGATGCTGGAGTCCAACTACTAGATACCGCAGATATCTATGCCCCGGCGTGGAACGCAATGGGTCACAACGAAAAGATCGTCGGTGAAGCATTTAGAACATGGGCAGGTACACCTGAGCAAAAATCAAAGGTCGTCATTGCGACTAAAGGTGGAATAACGAGAGCTAAAGGCGACAATTGGTGGGGCATCCCAGGACGAAATGCATCGAAACATTATTTGTATAGAGCGGTAGAGGCTTCAGCGGCAAAGATGGGCCTCAGCAAAATTCCACTTTGGCAACACCATCGCTTAGATCCTTCGATTACTTTCGAAGAACAATTCGAAAATGTACTAACTCTTAAAGATCACGGTTACGTAGGAGCAATCGGATTGAGCAACGTCAATGCCGAACAATTGCGTCGTGCTATCAAAATCGGTGGTACTCCAGCAGAGGGTGGCGTTGTTTCAGTACAAAATGAATACAGCCCGCGTTATCGGTTGTGGTCTGAAGTTATTGATATCTGCAACGAATACGGAATTGCCTATCTCCCCTGGTCCCCACTCGGTGGAGGCTCGAATTTCCAGAAGATTGCATCAGGAGAGCTCGGAGCCTTCGATCGAATCGCCGCGAGCAAAGGTGTATCGCCATATGCCCTCACTATCGCTTGGCATCTCAACCAATTCCCGACATCGATTCCAATCCCAGGCGCATCCAAAGCGGCATCGATCCTGGATTCGTTAACGGGAGCCTCAATCACATTGAGCGCAGATGAGATCGCAGAACTCAACGCCAGCTGCCCACCAGATGGAGCGCTACAAGAAGAGTTAGTAGATCAACCAGCCTTCAGGGATTAACTCACTCGGTTGGGTATTTAACGCCGATCTGAGCTCGAAGAGCATCCATTACCTTCATGATCTCCACCGTCTCAGTGATGCTCATGATCGGGCTCTCGGCCAATCCAGCTGCTACACATTTCTCTAGGTGTAAACCTTGGAATTGTCGACCGATTCCATCAATCTTCTCGTTGTAACTCTGAATGACTTCTCCACCTTGGTTGTACACCCGGAAAGAAGTTTGATTGTAAAAAGGTTTATCGATCTCGATACGCCCGAAAGTTCCAACGACAACTCCAGTTACAGGACCTGCCGCTGACATGCAGGTCGTCAACGTTGCCTGTGCTCCGTTGGCGTATTCAAAGATAATAGATGTGGTCTCATCGACCTTGTCACTGGTGAGGGTTGATTTTGCGGTCGCTTTCTCGGGTAGACCTAATACGCGCACCGCGAAGGAGACTGGATAAATTCCCAGATCCAGCAGCGCTCCGCCACCGAGCTCTGGCTCCCATAGCCGTGGAACATGCGGTAGATATTGGCTGTGATCTGCAGTCACCAATTTAATCTCGCCGAGAATGCCCGAATTAATTACCTCGAAAATTGCATCCATTGAAGGCAAGAATCGTGTCCACATCGCCTCGAGAACAAATAGATTCTTGCTCGCGGCAAGATCCTTAATCTCTTGTGCTTCACGAGCATTGATGGTGAATGGCTTCTCTAATAAAACATGCTTGCCAGCGTTGAGAGCCAGGAGAGCATGTTGGTGATGCCAAGGGTGAGGGGTGGATACGTAGACAACATCTACCTCAGGGTCGTTCACGAGAGCTTCATAACCTTGATGGCGATTAGGAATCCCAAACTTATCGGCAAATTCATTGGCCTTCGCCAAGTCACGTGCGCCAACTGCCTGAATAGTTATCCCTGCGATTCTAAAATCATCGGCAACCGCTGTCGCTATTCCGCCTGCACTTAAGAATCCCCAACGTAGTCCACTCATATCCTTAGCGCCTTCTCTCTCGAATCAAAATCGATTTGATTACTCGGTGATTGTAGGGGAATGTGGCTACTCTGAACCAGACTGCTTAAAGTGCCCAATCTAGAATAGTCTTACCATGTGAGCCAAAGCCCTGATGCGATTGTCATAGGCGCAGGAATCGTCGGTGCAACAAGTGCACTCGCTCTCACAAATGCTGGATTGAAAGTTTTGGTGATTGATCGCGGTCAGATTGCAAGTGGTACCACAAGCGCCGGTGAGGGAAACATTCTGGTGAGCGATAAAGAGCCAGGTCCGGAACTAGATCTTGCACTTCGATCGAGAGATGCATGGTTTGAACTCGCCGATGACGTTGGTGGTGGCTTTGAGCTCGAAGCCAAGGGTGGAGTAGTGGTCTCATCCAGTGGTGCCGAAAGCTTGCGAACCCTCACCGCGAAGCAACGTGAATCTGGAATAGATGCGCGGGATATTTCTTCAAGTGAACTATGGGAGTTAGAACCACATCTCTCTAGATCTATCAATGTAGGCGCCTACTATCCGCAAGATGCGCAATGCCAACCGATGCTGGCAACGGCTCGAGTACTTCAAGCGGTAAAGCAGCGCGGAGGAGATGTAGTCACTGGCTCTGAGGTGCTAGCGATTGAAAATCCGCGTGGCGTAGTGAGTTCTGTTGTAACAAGTAGAGGAAGTTACAGCGCACCGGTTGTTATTAATGCAGCAGGAACCTGGGCAGGTGCAATCGCTCGTTTAGCGGGAGCAGAGTTACCTATTGCGCCAAGGCGGGGTTTCATACTGGTTTCAGTCCCTACCCCTCATCGTATTTTTCATAAGGTGTATAGCTCTGATTATGTCGCCAATGTTGCGAGTGGCGATGCAGACCTCCAATCGAGCGCCGTTGTTGAAGGAACCCAAAGCGGCACCATCTTGATTGGTGCATCGCGAGAACGTGTGGGATTTAAAGAGGGAATTGATTATTCAGTTGTTCGCATTCTGGCTCGCCAAGCGATAGAACTCTTCCCCTTCCTGGCCAGCGTGCAATTGATGCGGGTCTATCGCGGATTTAGACCGTATGCACCAGATCATCTACCTGTAATAGGTCAAGACCCAATCATCAAAGGTTTATGGCACAACGCTGGTCACGAGGGAGCAGGAATTGGTTTAGCTCCAGCGAGCGCACAACTTCTGGCGGATACTATTTTGGATCGTCACTCATTTATGAACGCTGCTCCATTCTTTCCATCCAGATTTTTTGGCGGTAAGTAGCTCATGATTACTTTCACCTTTGAAGGCGAACCAATTTCAGTTGAACCTGGTACCTCGGTGGCAGCGGCTCTCCTCTCTCACGGTGAAAGGATCACCAGACTGACGCGAATCAATTCAGCCCCGCGTTCAATTTTCTGTGGGATTGGAGTTTGTTTCGATTGCCTTGTCGAGGTAGATGGAGAACCAAATCAACGTAGCTGCATCACGACCGTCAAAGAGGGAATGGTGGTGAAGGTGCAACATGGAAGTTAGATTTCAGGTCATCGTTCTAGGAGGTGGCCCTGCAGGACTTAACGCCGCAAAGTACGCCGCCAATGCAGGGTATGAAGTTGGGCTGATAGATGCTGGCAGCAGATTAGGTGGTCAATACTGGCGTCACACCGGGTGCGAAGAATTTGATCAATCAGTACACCACAATTTTGATCAAGGTTCTCTCTTAATGGATGCCGTACTGGCCAATCCGCGAATAACCGTTCACAGTGAGACCAATATCTGGAGCGCATCTATCATCAACGATGAGGTTGTCATACGTACCAACAATGGAGCCTTCATCACCCAACGTTTGATTCTCGCTACTGGCGCCTACGACCGTTCGCTCCCCTTCCCTGGTTGGGATATCCCAGGAGTGATGACACCTGGGGCGGCGCAATCTCTTCTCAAAGGTCATGGTGTGCTGGTCGGAAAGAGAATAGTTGTTGCGGGTACAGGTCCATTCCTTCTTCCGGTAGCAACTGGATTGAGCAGCCATGGCGCTAGCGTGGTTGGCCTACTTGAAGCATCCGGCAAGTACTCGTGGGCTAAGAACTCACTGGAGCTCTTACGGAATCCGGCAAAGGCTCTCGAGGGTGTTGGCTATCTCCTGGCCCTGCGAACCAAAAAGGTCGAGACGCGCTATCGACAAGCCATCATCGCTGCGCACGCTGGCGCTAATGGCTCACTTGAATCTGTCACCATCGCAAATCTTGATTCTGAATGGAAGATTCGTTCAACCTACAAACTCTCCTGCGATGTCGCTGCCGTCGGGTGGGGATTCACAGCCGATACCGCAATCGCCTCCTCCTTGGGCCTTGCCTTGGATGTTGATGCATCGGGTTCAGTTTCGGTTGTTGTCGATGAGAATCAACGCGCTAGACAATCTAACGAGGCAATAGCAATTTATGCGGCAGGAGAGCTCACGGGAATTGGTGGATCTGATCTTGCTCTTGTTGAGGGAGCGATTGCGGGGTTAGCAATTGCAGGCTCCACTCAAGATTTGAAGACACTTAAAAAGAGGCGCAAGAAGTTACGCAGCTTTGCTCAAGCGCTTACAAAGGTCTACCCGGTGGCCTCTGGATGGAAGAGTTGGTTGAGCGCAGATACGACCATCTGTCGCTGCGAAGAAATCTCGTATTCTGATATTAACGAAGCACGAGAAGAGTTTGATGCGAGCGATGCTCGGACTATAAAACTATTAACTCGATGCGGAATGGGGCTATGTCAAGGACGCATCTGTGGTCGAACAATCGCAGACTTGATGAATAGCACGCCACAGGAACGAATTAATTCCGCCTCTCGACCAATTCTCTCGCCCATCACTCTTGGTGAAGTTGCTCAAGAGGGATTATTGTGAGGCTATGACTACCTCTTCTCGCACTGAAAAGCCATGGCATGGAATTTTGACTGCAACAGCAACACCATTCACTGCAGATCTTGCAGTCGATTTCGATAAATATGTGGAGCATGTGCAGTGGTTAGCAGAGAACGGAACTCACGGCGTCGTAACAAATGGTTCTTTGGGTGAGTATCAAGTTCTCACCGCTGAAGAACGCGCGAAGATGCTCGAGACCGCCGTCGCTGCTGCTCCGAGTGGCTTTCACGTGGTCGCAGGAGTAGGCGCATACGGCGCCGCGGAATCACGACGTTGGGCGGAGCACGCTGTAGCTGCCGGTGCAGGCGCAGTAATGCTCCTTGCGCCTAATGCTTACCGCGCTAATGAAGATGAAGTTGTTGCACACTTCAAAGAGGTTGGAAAAGTTGGAATTCCGATAATTGCGTATAACAATCCTTTCGATACTAAGGTTGATCTCCTTCCAGATCTCGTAGCGCGCATCGCAGATGAAGTCCCCAACGTCGTTGCGATTAAAGAGTTCACTGGTGATGTAAAGCGCGTCTGGCAGATTCATCACAGAGCACCTCGCATCGAAGTGTTAGTCGGCGCGGATGATGTAATGCTTGAGCTAACCACTGCAGGAGTTGTCGGTTGGATCGCCGGTTTCCCAAATGCATTTCCAAAAGAGTCTTCTGAACTCTATAACTTGGCGCTCTCTGGAAAGTATGCTGAAGCTGCACCGATGTACGCCGCAGTTCATGAACTCTTCAACTGGGATTCTCGCAAAGAATTTATTCAAGCGATCAAACTCTCCATGGATATTGTTGGTCGTTATGGTGGTCCAACCAGACTTCCACGCCTTCCACTGCCCGCTGCCGATGAGGCGAAGGTTCGAGCCGATACCGCACGCGCCATCGAATTTTTTAAGAATCGCTAAATGACAATTCTTCGTTCGGTACAGACCGTCGAGTCACATACCGAGGGGATGCCAACCCGCGTCGTGCTCTCAGGCATAGGTGAAATTCCTGGCGCTACCGCCTTTGAAAAACGCGCTTATTTCATGGAGCACTTGGATCATCTGCGCCAATGGCTGATGTTTGAACCGCGTGGACATAGCGCGATGAGCGGGGCAATCATTCAGAAGAGCACCAGGCCTGATGCTGACGTGGGTGTTATTTATATTGAGGTATCGGGCTGTCTGCCGATGTGTGGACACGGAACTATTGGATTAGCCACGGTACTGGTTGAGAAGAAATTGGTTACCGTCGTAGAACCTGTGACAACAATACGTTTGGATACACCAGCAGGTTTAGTTGTTGTCGATGTGGCTGTTCGTGATGGCAAGGCCGAATCGGTCACCATCACAAATGTCCCTTCATTTTTATACCAACAAGATCAAGTGGTGAACGTGCCAGGGTATGGCGAGATCACTTATGACATGGCGTATGGAGGAAACTTCTACGCAATAGTTCCTATCGACCGCGTTGGTATCGCCTTCGAGCGTGAGAATGGCTCCAAATTTCTAGAGGCTGGGCTCGCAATTTCAGATGCCATCAATGAGCAGAATCGTCCGGTGCATCCAGAGAATCCCGAGATCGCCATCTGCCATCACATCGACTTTGTCACGCCTGGTGAAAGCCCCCTGCATTGGAAGAATGCGATGGCAATTTACCCTGGGTGGTTTGATAGATCTCCCTGCGGCACAGGAACGAGCGCCAGATTGGCACAGTTGGTGGCTCGCGGAGAATTTAGCGACGAAGATGTTCTTATCAACGAGTCCTGGATCGGTTCTCGCTTCGAAGGCCGAGTTAAGGCGCACACCACAGTTGGTCAGTATCCAGCGATAGTGCCGACAATCACGGGACGGGCTTGGATCATGGGAGAGGCGACGTGGATCCTGGATTCAAGCGATCCCTTCCCTGACGGATTCGTTGTTTAATCCCATTAAACTCGCACTATGAACAAACTTCCCGAGCGTGCTGCTGGCACCCAATCACATGACATCCCCAAGGGGGAAGCTCTCTCCGATTTTATGTCGCTCGGTTGGGCCGATTCTTCTTTAGAGAATGTGCAGGCAGCAGAAGTCGTTAAGTACGCGGCAATACGTCGCACCAAACTCTCTTCCCTTTATCCCGGAGTGCGGCTGGTAATTCCCGCCGGGACTTTCAAAGTGCGAAGCAATGACACTGACTACAAGTTTCGAGTCCATTCTGCATATGCCTATCTAACGGGGATCACTGCATCCGACTCAGTCCCAGATTCTGTTCTCGTCCTTGAGCCAAACGAGATTGGCCATGAAGCCTTTCTCTATACCCACCCACGCTCTCCGCGCGATACCTCTGAATTCCACTCAGATCGTAGACATGGTGAGTTCTGGATTGGCCGACGCCTCTCTGCACGCGAGACGGAGTTACGTTATGAGATCCCGGTTCGGCATATCGACACTTTGCCAGAACTTCTCTCTGACGAAGTCGAAACTTTAGCGATCCGCGGTGAAGATCCAATTGTTGATTCTTTAGTCGAAAGACATAAGAAGCGCGAAGCGAAATTAGTCAGTGTAATTTCAGAGATGCGTCTTATTAAAGATAGTTATGAGATTGCGGAATTGCAGAAGGCGATCGATATCACTGCTCGTGGATTCAACGACATGATTCAAGCCTTTCCTGCCGCTACCTCTGTTAAGCGTGGCGAGAGAATTATTGAGGCCGCCTTCTTTGGTCGCGCGAGACTAGAGGGAAATGAATTGGGCTATGACACCATCGCTGCAAGTGGAGCTCACGCATGTGTACTTCACTGGGTGAAGAACGATGGAGATGTTCTGCCAGGAGATCTTATTTTGATCGACGCTGGTGCCGAAGTAGAGTCGATGTATACAGCTGATATCACTCGCACAATTCCAGTAAATGGAAAATTCTCTCCAGCACAGCGCAAGATATATAACTTGGTTTATGAGGCGCAAAAGGCAGGAATTGCTGCTGTAAAACCTGGAGCAGGTTGGTTCGATTTTCATAATGCTGCGAGTGCNGTATTGGCAAAGGGGTTAGAGGAGCTCGGAGTTCTGCCTGGAACCGCAGAGGAATCACTGGCAGAGGAAGCTGGTTTCCATCGTCGGTGGACTGTCCATGCCACGGGACACATGTTGGGACTCGATGTGCATGATTGCGCTCAGGCTCGGCATGAGAGCTATAAAGGTGCCGTACTTCAAGAAGGAATGGTTCTCACGGTCGAACCCGGTCTCTATATTCAACCTGACGATCTCCTCTTTCCCGCTGAGTACCGTGGCATCGGTGTCCGTATTGAGGATGATGTTCTGGTAACTAAGAGCGGCGCGCAAGTACTTAGTCGCGCTCTTCCTAGCCATCCTGATGAGGTCGAAGTTTGGGTTGCTAACCTGCTTCGCTAAATCGAATTACCGATAGCCGCAGCACCTACTCCTAGGATGAGAGTGCAGGCTAGGTATNCCCACGCAACTCCATGCTTCTTGGATCTAAAGAGATCGTGTGTCTCAATTGCAAAGGTGGACCAGGTTGTAAAAGCACCTGCAAATCCTGTTCCGAAAAGGAATCCAATATCTGCGGAGCGATGTACGGTAATTCCCAAAACAAAGGATCCAAGAACGTTAATGAGTAGGGTCTCAAGTGGAATATGGTCTTTGCCGCTTCTGCGTAAATATTTATCGATCAAATATCGTAATGGGGCACCGACGCCGGCACCGAGTGAGATAAGAAGGGCTCTCACTTTTTCACCCAACGCTTATCGAGAAAGTCATAGGTCGCAAAGACCAGCACAGCAGTTCCGACAATTGAAGCCAAGGCATAAGTAAGTAGGCCGTGGTAATTATGAGAACTCAGATCTTGATTTATTTTTACTGCAAAGGCTGAGTAAGTCGTGAAACCTCCGCAGAAGCCAGTCCCTAGAGCAGGTCTCCACCACCAGCGCGGACTTTCATGGTGCTTTATATAAACGACTATGATCGTGAGCAGAATAGATCCCACGAAGTTGACCATCAAGGTCGCCCAGGGAAAACCAGGTTCAACGATTGCTAACGAAACTCCCCACCTGGCGAGTGAGCCAACAATTCCGCCGAGTGAGACAACGGAGAGTTTTTTTAGCTCCAATTTCTCTTTGAGGTGAATCTTGAGCCTGCACCAGAGACCAAACTAATGATGATGGAGGCGAAGATTGCAGACCAGAAAGATTTAATGGTGAGCGCGCTGCTGATGTGAGTTGTTACTTCAAGCATCGCGGCATTAATCACGATCAAGAATAATCCGGCGCTCAAAATGACGGCGGGAAGGGTCATCAACTTTAAGAATGAACCCAAGAAGGTGTTAATGAGGGAGAAGATGAGGGCCACCCAGAGGTAATCCCAGGCTCCACCATGAACCTTTATTCCTGGCACCAATCCAGTTGCTGCCCATACTGCAAGAGCTAAAACACCCCAACGAACAAGTATCCTCATACTTAAAGGATACCGTCTCGCTTTCTGATAACCGAGCCAAGCCAGCGCAGTGGGTCGTACTTAACGTCAACAACCCGCTCCTTCATAGGGATGATTGCATTGTCAGTAATCCGAATATGTTCTGGGCAGACCTCTGTACAACACTTGGTGATGTTGCACATTCCGAGTCCGTGCTCCTCTTGAGCGCTCTGCTTGCGATTACGCAGGGTATCGAGCGGGTGCATATCCAACTCCGCTAAGCGGATGAAGAATCTAGGACCGGCGAAGGATTTCTTGTTCTCTTCGTGATCGCGAATGACGTGACAGGTGTTCTGACACAGGAAGCACTCGATGCACTTACGGAACTCCTGGGAGCGCTCGACATCGACCTGCTGCATGCGAGCCTCACCTGGGGCTAGGTCTGCAGGAGGTTCATATGCTCGAACTTCCAGGGCCTTCTTATAGTTGAAGGAGACATCGGTGACGAGATCCTTGATGACTGGAAATGCGCGAAGCGGGGTAATTGTGATTACCTCATCTTCTGGGTAGGCAGAGATCTGAGTCATGCAAGCAAGGCGTGGCTTGCCATTGATCTCCATGGAGCAGGAGCCGCACTTACCGGCTTTGCAGTTCCAGCGAACAGCTAGATCACCCATCTGAGTTGCTTGCACGCGGTGGATGATGTCGAGAACGACCTCGCCGCTATTGGCTTCGACGGTGACATCTTGCAGGCCACCATCTTTATCGGTTCCACGCCAGATGCGGAGTTTGAGTGTGCGCGCCATTAGTTGGAACCACCTTTCGCAATTTCTTCTGGAGTCATGTACTTCTCAAGTTCATGCACATCAAAGAGATCAAATAGTTCTTTAGGAAGAGCAGGAAGAGGTTGTGCCTTGATGTTGACCTTCTCTCCATCAAAGCTGGCGATGTGGTTGACCTGACGCCAGGTCGAACTCATTCCAGGGAAATCATCGCGAGTGTGTCCGCCGCGTGACTCTTCACGCAACAACGCAGACTTTGCAGTGCTCTCTGCAACCAACAACATATTGTCGAGGTCAAAGACCAAGTGGAAACCTGGGTTGAATTTCCGATCACCGGTAACGGAGATATTGGCGCTGCGCTTACGAAGTTCAGCAATCTTTTCAATCGCCTCTTGAAGCTCAGCACCGGTACGGATAATTCCAACGAAGTTGTGTGTCACCTCTTGTAGCTCTTGGTGCAACGAATACGCATTCTCTCCACCGTGACTTACGAAAGGTTGAGCAATTTTCGCTGCTGCTTTAGCCATGGTTGCTTCGCTCACTGGGTTTTCACCATGCGACTTCACATATTCGGCAGCGCCTTTTCCTGCGCGGCGACCAAATACCAAGAGATCGGTAAGCGAGTTTCCACCAAGACGATTTGAACCATGCATACCACCAGCAACTTCACCTGCCGCAAATAGCCCATCAACACCTACTGCAGCTGCACTATCAGGATCTACTTCGACTCCACCCATCACGTAGTGACAGGTTGGACCAACTTCCATTGGCTCCTTGGTGATATCTACCCCAGCGAGTTCGTAGAACTGATGCCACATCGATGGCAGGCGCTTCTTAATAACTTCTGCGGAGAGGCGCTTAGAAACATCGAGGAAGACTCCGCCATGTTCTGTTCCACGTCCCGCTTTGACCTCGCTGTTAATTGCGCGCGCAACTTCATCACGCGGAAGCAACTCTGGAGGGCGGCGATTATTATCTTGATCGATATACCAGCGATCCGCCTCAGCCTCGTTGTCGGCATACTTATCTTTGAAGACATCTGGGATGTACTTAAACATGAATCGCTCGCCAAGAGTGTTGGTCAAAATTCCACCCTCACCACGAACCGATTCGGTAACAAGAATTCCTTTAAC
>JGI24891J29808_1000639_pt1 | contig 14402 bp, 9 predicted proteins | sample FreactcultuFSWF8_FD_29808 | JGI IMG/M metagenome (IMG submission 29808) | reverse complement strand
CCCAAACGTCAAGCTTGCACTACGAATTCAGTAAGCACATTATAGCCTCTCCCTATAGATGATAACCACTAACAAAGGCTGCATTGATGAGTGCAACGGGTAGAGGTGTTTGGCTCTAGCATTTGTACTTATAGGCCTTATTTAACCTTTAGTATCGAGGAAGCAGTTAAAGAAGCTCACAACGACGGATCGGGTGTTGTCATACTATTCCGCAAGGAGGTCAGAGATCTGGGTTAGTGCGACCTTGCAAACATCTCTACCTCATCAAAGTCCGAATGACGACAGCTGCTGTACTAATCCAAGCGAAATTCACCATAGTGGAGGTCGCCTCCTCACTTTGATTCTCGTTCTTGTTGTTTATCTCCTCTTCGTGCCATGCTTGTATCGCTTGATCGATCCATAACTCATGGCGCCGATTAGCTGCTGCCGAGACTGTGCCAAATTGGTTCATTCCATGTTCTACCACGTTCAGAGCATAAGCCATAGCTTGTCGTCTTTCAGGTGTGTTGGAGGGTTTGCTCTTGCTTGTCCTTCCGGTTCTCATTAGTATTACGGGAACAGGATATTGAATAATTCAAGCAGGCATTCTGCATTCTCATTTTGGAGGGTTTGGCTGTGACTGTAATGAGCACCCTCGTTGATAGTCCTTGCGCATATCGTTCTGGGATAACTTTCGCAAGAAGTGACCGGTCCCTCCTCGCAACTATTCGATCAAAGCTTCGCAAAAACCATCTCCTCCCGGGACCCGCCACTTACGGAACCAATCTGGCTGTCACATCGCCAAGATTTCTCCACCAGATAGATTGCCAGCATGAATCCAGGAGAGATGCTTCTGACCAACGAGGGGTTTCAGCTCAGCGTACTATTTCAATTGTAGAATCCCGAAGTATCGTCGTGCTGCATCAATGAGCTGAACCGTTGGCAGAGCCGTTGGTCTCGGCCTTGCCCTTACCCTTCGACGTCTTTGAGGCCTTGAACTTGGCAACCTCCTTGGCGACTGACTGATCGAGTCTGGCCTTGAGTTCGGGACGGTAACCCAAGAAGAATAGGACTTCAAGCCAGACGAAGAAGGGAGCCAGGAAGAGTGCCTGGACTAGATTATCGAGAAGAGCAGGAGCACGGCCTTCGAAGATACCATGACCAACGAACTGAGCAAGCCAAGCAAATATGTGGAGACCGAGAGCATAGTAGTTGGCTGTCATGCCGTAGGTCGAGGTAAGGTGATTGGCGTAGGCAGTGGCGGAGAGCAGAAGGGGTGCCAGCAATCCTCCAGCGACCGGCTCCATAAGAATGTAGAGAGTAGCGTAGAGCGAAGCCACAATGGTACCTAGATTGGCAGGCAAGTTGGGGATAGTGATGGCATCGGGGAGAGGAATGGCGGGAGTGTTGGTGCACTGAGATGGTTAGCAGAAGTGTCTCAATTTTTGTATGATAGCGGGACTTACAAAGAGGAAAGCGGTCAAGAGGATAAGAGGAACACAAGTAATGTGGATAGCGACATTGATCTTGTTGAGACGTCAATAAACGATGTTTTCTTGGAGAGATGGTTGGATTCTTACAGGGTTATGGTGGTAAGAACCATACTGGAAGAGATCGTCAGTAAGAATTCTTGATAAAGATGGTATGGTTGGTAAAACATACGAAGAGAAGTTGCTTTTCAAGATTGAGAGACATGGTATCGTTACGGGGGTGCCGAGAGATGTGATGATCGAGTAAGGTTGGTGGTGGACGGAAGAAGGTAAGAAAGTCTCGACGAGATGGTTAGATGGTCAAGGAATATCAATGAGCTGGGTCGCACGCCTCGAATAGACAAAGTGAAAGAAGCGCGAGTGAATCTGACAGCGGAAGTTGCGAGAAGCGGGTTCACACGGAAGCAATTCCTGTTTAATAGATTGTTGCCAGATGGCCAAGCAGCTGACACTGATCAAAGATTCGAGAGTCGGTTGAGATGACGATTATGCGACGGTGATGGTATAGCAGGCCGTCTTACGCAGCAATAGTGCTAACATGCATGAGTGATGAACATGGTCTTTAATTATGCTGTTGTTGATTGACATGTGCTAGACCGAGGTACAGTAGACCCAAAGGTGGCATTTGAGCCAGCCACAATTCCACGACGACCAAGATATTTGGCATGGCGTGACAACAAGCCTCCACTTTTCCATGGTAGCCACGCGATCTAGTAGATGCTGGTTATCATGACTTGTGCTCCCCATTCACCAGTCAATTCCGCTACAATGTCGCACCGCAAGCATATGACACGGCCATTGAGGATTACTTGTACCGCGTTGGGGGTTGAATAGAAGTCTGTGCCAAAAGACGTGACAAAGATGCAGGCACCGTTGTGGCTGACGCGCTTGTCTGGGGTCGCGATAGGAGGCTCGATGCGACAAGTCAAGACCAGACAAAGGTCCGCTTTCTCGTACATGCATTTATACTAATGAATTGATGTCGCTGTAACCAAGTCTACATATTCATCAGGTGTTGCATGTGAATTAGGGGGTTCCGAATACACAATAGCCCGTCATGGCCTTCCGCGACGATGAAGAAGCGCTACCTCTGACCAGGCACGATGCCAACCAGACAGACGACAGTGACCAACCTAGACCGTCGGCTTCATCCATATCCACCACTTCACTCGTACTCGAGCACTTGTCAGGCCATCCAGGCTCGTTCGAGGCCAAAGAAGCGCTGTACTCGCAACCACAATCCGAACAGTTCGACTTCGATGACAGAGCAGCATGGCAACACAAGACGCACGGCATCGACACCAAGGCTCGTCGCATATTGTACATCATTGCTTCGATAGCCGCTGTAGGATGGCTTGCTGCCCTTGCCCTCTTCCTCAGCTCCGGCTCGTACAAATCGTCTGCCAGTCACCCTCACGATCCTCACGCTACAAAGACGGCTCGTCATGGTCAGAAAATCTCACTGGAACAAGTCATGACGGGTCAGTTCTACCCCAAGAACCACGGCATCTCGTGGATTGAAGGTGCTCAGGGAGAAGATGGTCTGTTGTTGCAGTGGGGAGGAGAAGGAGGTAGAGATTATCTCGTTGTCGAAGAAGTCAGATACATGCAAAATGCCGAAGCTTCAAAGCAACACAGCAAGACGCTTATGAAGAATGGAGCCATCTACTACAAGGATGAGTTCATCACTCCGAGTAACGTCTGGCCCAGCGCAGATCACAAGCACGTCCTCGTTCAATCACACATTCAGAAGAACTGGAGACACTCGAACACCGGCAGGTACTGGATTTTCGATGTCGAAAGTCAGTCTGCCGAACCTCTCGATCCTGCTGAGCCCAACAAGAGAATACAATACGCCTCATGGTCTCCCAACAGCGATGCCGTTGTCTTCACAAGAGATAACAACATGTACATCCGCAACCTCTCTGACAAGAAAGTAAAATCCATCACGACGGATGGCGGTGCTCAACTATTCTATGGTGTTCCTGACTGGGTCTATGAAGAGGAGGTTTTCGCGAGTAACCAGGCTACATGGTGGTCCGGCGATGGCAAGTACCTCGCCTTCCTCCGCACCGATGAGGCCGCCGTTCCCGAATATCCCGTTCAATACTTCTTCTCGAGACCGAGCGGTAAACAGCCCAAAGAGGGAGAGGAAAACTATCCGGAAGTCCGCAAGATCAAGTACCCCAAGGCCGGTGCACCCATGTCCGTCGTTACCCTGCAGCTATACGATGTCGCCGAAGGCCAAGTTTTCACTGTCCCTATCCAAGGCGACTTCAAGGATAAGGACCGCTTGATTACCGAAGTCACATGGGCTGGACGTAGTGGCAAGGTCATCATTCGTGAGACAAACCGTGAGAGTGATGTTCTGAAGGTTGTTCTGATCGACGCCGAGCGAAGAGAAGGCAAGACCATCAGAGAAGTCGATGTGAACGCTCTTGATGGTGGCTGGTTCGAAGTCTCGCAAACCACAACATACATCCCCTCCGATCCCGCCAACGGAAGAGAGCACGAGGGCTATATTGACACTGTCATCCACGATGGCTTCGATCACCTTGCTTACTTTACACCCCTGGACAATCCAGAGCCGATCATGCTTACTAAAGGTAAGTGGGAAGTGGTTGAGGCTCCATCAGCACTGGATCTCAAGAACAATTTGGTGTACTTTGTAGCCACCAAAAAATCATCTATCGAGCGTCATATCTACAGCGTCAAGCTTGATGCGTCAGATCTCAAGGCTGTGACGGACGATAGCGAAGTTGGATACTACTCTGGCTCTTTTTCCAAGGGAGGTGGCTACCTGTTGTTGACCAACAAAGGTCCAGGCATTCCATGGCAGAAAGTCATCAATACTCCAAGCAACAGCGACAAGCTGGAGATGAGTATCGAAGACAACAAGGCCCTGAGGGAGCTTGTCACTAAGACTGAACTCCCCATCGAGATCTACCAAACCATCAATGTCGACGGCTTCGACCTGAACCTCGTCGAGCGCCGTCCTCCCCACTTCGACGAGAAGAAAAAGTACCCCGTCCTGTTCTATCTCTACAATGGCCCCGGTTCTCAACAAGTCGACCGCACCTTCCAACTCAACTTCCAATCCTACATCGCCTCCTCCCTCGGCTATATTGTCGTTACCCTTGACGGTCGCGGCACCGGCCACCTCGGTCGCGCTGCCCGCTGCATTGTCCGCGGCAATCTTGGCCACTACGAAGCCCACGACCAAATCGCCGCCGCCAAAATGTGGGCGGCCAAAAAATACGTCGACGCCGAACGCATCGCCATCTGGGGCTGGAGCTACGGCGGCTTCATGACACTAAAAACCCTCGAGCAAGATGCCGGTCAAACGTTCAAATACGGCATGGCCGTCGCCCCAGTCACGGATTGGAGATACTATGATAGCATTTATACTGAGCGCTACATGCACACCCCTCAGCACAATCCTACAGGTTACGACAACTCCACCATCAGCGATGTTAATGCTTTGTCCAAGAATGTCAGGTTCTTGGTCATGCATGGTGTTGCAGACGATAATGTGCATTTCCAAAACACATTGAGTTTGCTGGATAAATTGGATCTGGCCAATGTGCAGAATTACGACGTGCACTTTTTCCCGGACTCGGATCATAGTATCTATTTCCACAATGCTAACAGGGTGGTTTACGAGAGTAAGTTTTTGACTTCCTGCTTGCAGATGATTTGGATGATATACCGACTGATTATCTCGCAGAGCTCAGCAATTGGCTTATCAATGCTTTCAATGGCGAGTGGTTGAGGACGCCTAATCCCACGCCACTGGCGCAGATTGAGAAGTAGTTTACATAGAGTGCATCATTTCATTCAGCATAGGTAGTGGCGTTATCTCAAATTCATCTTTCTTATCCTCATGGTGAAGTTGTAGATATTGGTGAGAAGTCTGGTTCGCTCCTTCCACAACATTCAGACTGTGACCCAATGGTAAGATTGCTCAAGTTCATTCAGTGAATATGTAATTGCAGCATTTACAAAAGCCCATGCTCTACCGCGTTCGAAAATTGAAAAAGAAAACGACCTCGAAAATACAAATGCTATGATAACTGCCTCCTATTCCTTTTCTCGTCTTGAAAGTCATGATGTGTCCCCATTTCCTCCTTCCCTTCCGTCATAAGATACATATACATGCGGTTTTACAGCCTTCTTTATTCATGACCCATCTTCTCAATCTCGAAACCTGGTCCATCGGCCGGCCGCTGGTCTTTGGCTTCACCATGATTAAAGACGCAAGTGAATCTCAGCAAATTGGCCTTCGTGTGTCCCTGACAGACTGTGATTTCGTCGCCAGTGTGGACTCTACCGTAGAGCTGCTTGCCCTTTGCATCTTTGGCATTCAGCTTCACACCATTGATAAAGATGCCATTGCTGCTGTCTGTGGCGACAAGACAGTGCAAGCCGAGCAGTTTCGTCCAGTCTCCGCCCATCCCCACTACTTTGTCGATGCCTTTGGCGTGGAAGTAGATCATGATACCGCGTTTGGGCACGCGGGTGTCCAATGGATCTGGGAAGACAATTGTGTTCAAGGGGCTTCGTCCCCAAGTCGTGATACGAGAACCCAGGTCGAGCGTGACGGCACAGAACGAGTCCGGAGTGGTCGTCAGACGTCCCAGTCGAGGTGCAGGACGGATAAACTCGGGCTGTGTTTGCGCGACCGTGTGTAGCGGTCGATCGAACTCGAAGTCAACGCCGGAATTGGCAGTCGTTGGTGGCAGTGAGTGGAAACTTGCTCCAGGTCGAAGATTGTGACTAGTGAAGTCATGACCGCTGACTGAGGAAGCATATTCAAGAGAATGGGTGCTGGGGTCAGCAGGATCATAGAAGGAGGAAGCAGAAAGCGGGAGGCTGATTTGTCGATTGAAAGAGAGTTTTCTTTCTGTTGGTTGGATTGGACGAGGCGTCTCCTCCATACTTCCACGAGTCTGGCCGACTGACGCTTGTGGTGGGTCATTTGGCGTAGTAGGAGTGGTAGGCTCACTCTCATCGGCGGTTGCCGAGAATGCGGACTGTGAAGAGTCCATGTTAAGGTCTCGCATATCTGATTCAGCCCCTACAAGGCTCGCGAAATTGGATGCATGCATGTCGCTTTCAGGTGGAGTCCTCACCCTGGCATTCCGCTGATCATCATCCGGTTGGTGACTAGCCGCAGACGTGAACAACTCATCCTGAGCATGCTGTGCCTTGGATGCATCAACATTTGCATGTTCTGATGCAAATACAGGCTGCTGGAGTTGTGTACCAAAGATACCAGAACTCCGCACCAAGGACGCCTGAACCTCGCCGAAAAGGCGTGGAGGTTGTGAGTTCACTGCAAGCTCCCGAACGCCAGGGTCCTCGGCAGCGTGGGTTGGTCGTAAAGGATGTGTTGGCGGCTGAGAAGGTGCGGGTAGTTGAGAAGCGATTTTTCCACTCTTGAAGCGTTTAGACTGTCGAGGGTCCAGAATATCAGAGTCACCGGAATCGACACTGACTCCTTGAGTCTTGTTCCACTTTCCGTGAATGCTCAATTGAGATAAGTCGTGCGCTGCGCCCGCCTCAGCATCTTCCTCTTCAATTGTCAGAAGGCCTGACGGGGGCTCGTCTTCAATCTGACTCGCCTCTCCACCTAGCCAAGGATATGAAAGACATTGAAGGGCAGAGGGTCTGACAGCAGGATCGGTGTTTAACATATCCTCAAGCAGATCAATAGCGTCGTCAGAGATATTGTGCTTTTCAAGGACAGTTGTGTCAAGGCTGGTGCTGACAATACGTTCAAACATGGCTCTGCCTGTCTGGTCTGCTATGCCTTCAAACGGTGGTTTTGTACTCATGGCATACCACAGCACTCCACCAAAGGACCAAATGTCGACACACGAGCTGTAGGAATGGTACTTTCCTCGTTGCTGCGATGCGCCTTTACGATCACGCTTTCGTCCCTTGGCATTGAAGTGAGCATCATAGTGGGGGAAGACTTCTGGCGCACAGTATAGCAGTGTGCCGCAGAATGTTTTGAGGAAGGTTTCGTTGTCGGAAATGACTTTGGAGAGACCAAAGTCAGAGAGCTTGACTGTGAAGGAGTTGGGGTTGGTGTCGGCGATCAGTATATTGTCCGGCTTGATGTCTCTATGAGTGATCATGTTACGGTGTAGGTAAGCGAGGGCGTCGAAGACTTGTATTGCCATAGGTTTGGCAAGAGCTTCTGGTAGAGGGCCATTCGCCCCTAGCCATTGTTGAAGATCGCCAAACGGAACCAGCTCCATGATGATGTACAGATGATTCTTGACATCGTGGCAGTCGATGTATTGCACGACATGTGGATGGTTGATACCCTTCATGATGCGCAGCTCATTGTCGAGCTTCTTGTCGATGACACCGTTCTTCATGAATCTTCTCTTCTCCAACTCTTTTGCAGCGAACATGTGACCGTTGCTCTTACTATTTAGGCGGTAGACAGTGGCAAAGGCTCCCTTTCCAAGGTGGCCGGTGACATTATATTTGTCGCCACCACTCCAGTGCATGCCAAAGGGATTCCCTTGCAGTAGCATGGGTTTGACGCTGGTCTTAGCTTGGCTCTTTGCGCCAGGTCTTACGGCCTGAGTCTGGCCGTTCTGTGCTGCCTTTTCTCTCAGGAGGTTGACATGGTCCAGGTAGGCAGCGAATCTCTTGCCATACTCCTCGTAGTGATTGTCTCTCGATGGGATGCGGAAAATGAACTTCAAGCTCTCGTCTCTCTTAGTCGACAAGATTTGAATGACAGAGCCTGCGGTAAGCATCATGGTAGCGGCATTGTTATTGCCCCTGCCTCTGAGAAGCTTCCCATCGACTATGGTACCATTGGTTGACGTGTCATGAAGCATGCAGACGCCGGCGTCAGTCATGTAGATTCTAAAATGCATGTTACTGACTCTTTTGACGGTATCAGTATCAATGACTATGTCGCAAGCATTCTCGTTGCGCCCGAAGACGAAACCCATGACAGGATTGTGCAGCTTGGCTGACATACGGAGCGCAAGATCTAGAGGATGTCTCTGATCTTCTCCCGGAGCGGGAAAAGTCTCCTCCTTCTCAAGATCTGCCATGCTTAAGCCATCGCTGTAGGTGCTAGGTGTAACATTTTGTAGAACGTGTTGCGGAGATCTCAGTGCTGTGTTGACGACGACCTGGTAGGCAGCAAGCGAGCATGGATGTAAGATGCAGACAACATCGGCAACCTCGACTTCATCGAGTTCTGGTTCGTCTTGCTGAGTAGCCTGCTGGGTGGCCTGCTGTGTGGCTTGCTGGGTCGATTGTGTCTCTTGGTGCGTGCTTTGACGCTGGGCCGGTGTGCGATCCGGATTCGCATTCGCTCTTGTGGCAACCATGGCGCTTGGCGGAATGAGATGGATATGGAACAAGGAGAGAAAGTACGGAAGGTTTAAAGAACCCCAGCCGTAGCCCACAAGCGGCCAGGGCCGGGGCTTAGATTGTGAAGACTCGTGAGTATTTTGAAGAAGCGAACGATACGCTCCTGATGGAATGCCTGGCTCTTTCTGTTCTCTTTATGGCGACTACAATGGTATGGATCTCTCGCGATGGTCTCGGAACGGCTCGAATGTTTCGGTATCCCCAGATTCTGGCGAGGCTGGTCTGTCGGGAATTGCGAGACACTAGGGTGGCAGACGGCGACGACTCCAGCGGTTGTGAAGTACGGGACAGATTCCGTAAGATTGAAGTCGGCGCAATTGAAGCGACTTGTGTCAACAGATGACGAGGAAAAAGAGTCTGTCGCGGCCATGTCGCGAGCGAACGCGTGTGGTGCAACCAGCAACGCAAGGACTCCCGCTTGTTCTTGCCGCTTGTCAAGCCGCTCTCTATCCCCGATAGAGTATAAGATCTGCGTCTCGCTGCCTATAACCTCCTGAAACCTCCACCAGTTCGTGCCCACCTTGCACTATATCTGACGAACACCATATAAATGAGTCAGACTATACCAATAGTCATTGTGTGTATGTGCAAATAGTTGCAACGGAATTCGAGTCTCAGGCAAGCTCACTCTCAGCTTCAAAAGAGGCTTCTTAAATATCTGTCGAAATGCACAGTGTCTAAAATTTGGTCAAGTAGTCGGTTGAGAGCCTCGCTGTTTCTGACCTCTCATTGGAAAGAGACTCGAATCTCAAAAGCACTGTGCATTGCGTAGTTCGAGTTGGGCTGGTCGCGACTGCCGCAACAAGCCAACTCCTGCGCCTGTCGTCCTGCTACCTAACTTTTCTTCGCCGCTGACCACTGACTGTTCCTTGAGCCGTCATCCCAACATGGACGAACACTCACTTTCTCTGCCGCAGCCTCCGCCGGCCAAGCGCATCAGACTGGACGATGACGATACGTTGGCTGATGAAGATGAAGGTCCAGGAGATGCAGCTCGGCCTGAGACCTTCTTTGATTGCTACAACATGGGCGACAGAAAGACTGCTGGTTACCTGGGCTTCTCAAACACATCAGAATTACATGTCTGCTCAGTCTCCTGGCCATTACTGCGTGCTACGGCTGCCATACACCCCATCGCGCACAAGCTCAACAAGGAGCTGGCACTCGGTCTGATCCGCGATGCTCCACGTTCTGCAACCTCGGCTGTTATCCTCAAAAGTTGGTCCCTACTCGATTCTGATGGCAAAGGTCTCTCGAATCTTCGAAAAGCTGAGCATCTCGCCATCGTACTGATCAATCTGAAATCCGATCTGGCCCGCATGGTCGCCGCTTCAGATAATACCAACCAATTGCAGCACGCACATGATTGTCAAAAGTTCCGCACAGTCTACCCCTCGCATCTTTGTCCCCCTCAGATCAGCTACCCTGTCAAATCTCCCTTGTTGGCACCCTCGGATGGAGAGGACTTCCTCGAGTCCTACAATAGGTGCTTCTCCCTCCTCCGACACATGCGAAACATCCTCAAGAGTTCCGTCTACGACACCAGATACAATACCGATAAATTCAAGTCTGGTCAATACGTCGACGAAAAGCATAAACCAGCATGGATGCGCGCACAAGGCTCCGGTGCGCCTCCCATCACACAGCCACAGCATGGTCTCGATTCGCCGCCGCAATCGCGGCGCCCTTCCGCCGTCAACGAAACTCACAAACCATGGATACCTACTCGTCCACGAGGGCTTAGCAAGTCCCCCACCTCACAGTACGCCCTTGGGTCGGCGTCGCAGCCGAGCCCTGCCGCCGTCAAAGAACGCGAGCCATCCGCGAACTACCAATTCAGCTTCTCTGCGATTCACAGCATTGAGATCAACCCAAGCTGCGAGCCCCCGCCGATCTCTAGGTCTTTTGCTATCTTGTGGGATCACACGATTGAGCCTGACTACCTAAAGCCCGGACTCAAGCGTGCTATGGATCGAGCTAAGGCTACCGGTGCCCATCTGCCCTCCAAACTCCAAAAGCTGAAGAAGGATCCATGCGACATGAACAGGGAGACACTGTTTTACGAACAAATCCGTGCTCAATTCGAGTGCCGTGCTCTGGGTATCGATTTGGGCAAGCTTTTGTTACAGTACAATAGCTCTACGTTCGGTGAAAGCATTCTTGTGACGCAAAACCTGGAGGATGAGGCATGGTCGGATACACAGGCTGCTCTCGCAGATTCTGATAATGACAAATTCGTCTTCAGAGTTGGATTCTTCGCTCTGAACAACGACGACGACGACGGATGAATTCTCACTGGTCGACCCGGGGGTTTGAACGAATCCGTGCCTTGCAACAGACATGCTCATATTAGGAGATTAGATAGCTTCGATACACAGCTCCTCCAATCGAGCGCTTATTGAAGCAGTATCTCACATCACTGGTGTCCTCTTGAGAGCCCCAAGACTCTTTGCTGCCTGTGTGACCCTGTTCCTACTTTTGCCCATGTTAATATGTTCCACCTGCACCTTGTTGGGCACTATAAATCACACTCACATGCTTTTCGATCCTGTTATCATACGTCATACCAAAGCATCTGATATTCATATGTAATGCTGTTGTTGCTACATTTATCATGTCGAAATCTCGAATCCAGTATTCACAAGTGACCTCGACCTTTGCTTTCTCCATCGTTGACGAAAGTTGGGACTCTCCTTGGCATCGATGACATAGACGAGGACAGCTATATAAGTCCTTCTCGAGTCTCTGTACATTTATGAGAACAAGCCAGTACCGTACCTTGACCATAACCCGAGACAAACTCCTTCCAATCTCACAGGTGTGGGTGAAGCATTCTCCAACTCTACCATTACCAGTTCATATAAACTTGCAACGCCACGAACACGCGAGTACTGTAATATCAAATGCTGATGTGGTAAGAAGCTTTCAATTTCATATTTCTGCATACCAGAAACCCTCTGATCAGATATATCATTTCTCCCTTACCCATTCGCTTTCGCACTCAAAGAAACAGTGGTATTATGCCCTCCGATAAAGGAAAACGCCCTTGTCCCAATACGCCAATAGTCCCGAGAAACATCATCCCATGGTGTTCAGATTCATTCATCCATCTTTCCATAATCACGTAAAACACAATGACAGAGGCTCAGCCATGCCCAAGTCCTTCAGGCTTGATCTTCAGAAGCAATGCATCAGCAAGGTGCCACTCAATCAAGCACCAACGCCCACGGTGCTGGCCCATCTGATCTTCCGGACCAGACCGCTCTTGCCGGCTTCGCGTGCGCAAGCTGTGGCCCCTTCGCCGGTGCCGGTCATGCCGGCTTCCAATCGTCCTGCTGCCTTGCCCGTTGTGTAGCCGGCGGTGAAGCTCATGGCGCTGACGAAGACCACAACACCTACACCGACAATCCAGGTGAACATTGTAGGATTGACGTCGTCAATACTGTAAACTGCGCCGGAGTCGCGGCGTTTCTTGATTGCTCTGCGTTCCTTGGAAGAGCCTCTGGTTGTTGTTCCTTTTCGCTTAGCCTCGGACTTTGTGGAGCGGACGTCGGCAGAAGCAGAGGTGGATGTGGAGGCACGGCGGATGGTTGGCTTGAAGGTGGGCTCGTTGACTTGAGCTGTGAGAGGTGAGTTGTTCTCGAGAGCAGAGGCAGGTACCATTCTCAGTGTGTTTGGCTGGATCCTGTTCGAAGCTGGACTTGATGCATCAGTTGTAGGGCGCGTGTTGGACTTGGGCAGTCCGCGAGCGGCGGCGGCAAACGACTGCAAGGTGGAGAGACTAGCGCGTAAAGCGGCTTCATGGTCAGCAGCTGCGTTGTGGTTTGGCGAGAGCAGGTTGTAAGGCGAGTGTTGAACTCTGGCCTCGTAACGAGAAGGGTATGAGTGTCTGGCCGAGTGACGACGCTCAGGCTGAGCAGGGAAGTATGAGCCTGGGACAGGCTGACTGGCGTGCCTGACAGAGTGGCCTGAGGGGTGAGAGAAGGCATTCGGTTGAGGTGTAAAGGCATTATCATTGTTGATAGGGTAGTTGACAGCAGTTCTGTTCTCATCGTCGTCGGAAGACTCGACCATGGCGCTTCTAGTATGGGTGGCAGGAAGCGTGAGTCCTTCGCTTGAAGAAGTTATGACATGGTCGTCATCACTTTCGCTCTCTTCATATTCCTCTTGACTGCTTGCAGCTCCGACACTGCCTGCACGACTGGCGATGTTGAGCCGAGAGGGTCGACCGAGTCTTTGGCGTCTTCGGCGAGAAGAGGCTGGCGGTTGATGGACACGGAGACCGGTGGTGACAATCTCATCGGCAGCGGAAGAGAGCGACGACGACGAAGGCTGTGAGGAGATCTCGACCCATGAATCTAGATGATGGTTGCTGTCAGCGCTGCCTTCATGCTTTCCTTTCAGCGCAGCCATGGAAGAAGAGCAGGAGGCGGGTCGAGGCAATGAGCAAACACGCGCAGAAACATGAAATAGGTACAGAGACGCAGTCAAGTCACACGCTTGTTTCTTACCTTCTGATCGAGTCCGGCCTGCATCTGTGGACGGTCCAAGACCTCTGCTTCCGGTATTCAGGTAGTTGGACATGATGGCGCTTTTGGGATGAATCTCGAGTCGTGATACTATGTGGTCCGCGACACCAGACAGCAAGTGGTACAAGGAGAGGGGTGCGTGGCTGGACAAGGAGAGTCCGCAGAGTGAGAAGGATAGAGAGGGGTGGCAGCCTAGTCTTTACAGGCACTGACGAATCATGCGGCAGAAACAACTGGATTCGTCAAGGCCGACAAGGAGACGAAAGCGACAGGAAAGTGGTGTGAGTTAGCAGGAGACACAGCGACGGCGTGCTTGGTCGTCGTCGATGATGCGAGTGAGGAAGTCGGTGAATGATGTATAGCGCATGCGGGGCTCGCTGATCACGCAACGGCCTCGAAGCCTTGGTCCCCGTGGGCTCTCCTTAAGCTTTGCTCCCTTTGTCCTTCCTTCGTTTCGAAGACTTTCTGCTCTTTGAGCACTGCCTGCTTGATTGCTGCGACTCGATAAAACAACAGGACGCGTGATTGGTCTGGCCCTGCTTGGCTGCAGAAGAATGTTCACATGTATTCCTGCCACCCTGACCGCTGCCCAACCACCTGCGATCTGGATATAGCACCTGCATGCCACGTGACCATCATCTTGCACTTGTGACTGGTATTGGACGATCGATTCTTGTTGAGGTATGGGTATATCTTTTGATCATAACATCTATGAAACTACTTCTACTACGGTATCGAATAAGCTACAACTCACCTTAGCGCCGTGATTGTACAGGAACCACCCATTCCCAGCTATGATGTCCTCGCTGCCTTGTATTGACCGAATGATCATGCTATCCCAGGGATCCGTGAACGCCAAACTTTTTGATAATGACATGAACCGATTAATGATGATTGAGCGAAACGCTTAGTCGAAAGACATGCGGTTGCCCTGGAAGTCACCGAAGCCACCACGGTTGGTAGAGCCACCACGGCCACCACCGCGGCCACCACG
>JGI24891J29808_1000638_pt1 | contig 14450 bp, 10 predicted proteins | sample FreactcultuFSWF8_FD_29808 | JGI IMG/M metagenome (IMG submission 29808) | reverse complement strand
TATCCAAGTCGGCACCGGAGACGGCAACGGCATCGGATCGGGCACTGGCTCGCAGACTGCCGCCTTTGCAATGGCTCCTATCTTTGCCTGGAACGTGACGCAATACACGCACCTGGCCGAGATTGCGACCACCGGCAGCGAGCGCGGCGTCGAATCGCTTACCAAGTCCGAAGTCAAGCGCTCGATCAAACAGTTCCACAACGGCATCGAGGGCCTGTTCAACGGCGACGGTTCCGGCGCTTTCGATCAGATCCCGTCAACCGCTGTTGTTTCGTCCAGCTCCGGCTCCGGCGCATCGACCTCCTACATTCAGGGCGTTTCCACCGCTGCGGCCTTTGTCGATCAGCAGGTTGTCTCCATCTTCCCGAGTGAGGGCGGAACAACTCGCGGAACCGCAACAATCAGCTTCGTAGATGTGGTCGGCCAAACTCTTTGGTTCTCGACCGCGCTTCCTTCCGCCGGCGGCGCTACTGCCGTAGGCGACTACATCATGGTGCAGGGAAGCTCCGGCGCCGTGGGCTCGTCTGTTCTCGGCATCCCCTACTGGAACACCAATGGCAACACGGGCACCAAGGGCGGCCTATCGCTCTCTTCCTACCCGTCGCGCCTGTCCACCCCGGTTATCAACCTGGGCGGCGCTCAGATCACCCCGAGCGTTGCGCAGCGTGCCTTCGTGTTGCTGACCCGCGCACTGGGCGATGATTCCGAGGAGCTGGAAAAGGGTATCTGGTACGGCCGCCCCGAGCAGGTTGCCACCATCGCCGCTCAGTGGTACTCCACCCTCATCACCCAGAACAAGGAAGGCGAAGGCGAAGGCGTATTTGATCGCGCCCGCGCTGGCGTTGCCAAGACATTTGGCGAACGCACCTTCGAGTATTCCAACACCGCCAAACCTGGCCGCGTTGACTTGCTCTTCCCTGAAAACTGGTCGCTGGGCGTGCTGGAAGAAGTTGGGCTGTATGACTTCGGCGGTGGGAATACCGTCATGCCAGTGACAGATACCTCTGGGAATTCAGGGGCCACGTACAACTTCGCCAAGATGTTCGTCTACACCTGGGCGGGCCAGTTGTGCAATAGGGCGTGCAGGCATGGTCTTTTTATTACCAATGCTGGCACAATCGGCATCTAGCAAGAAGGCTGCACCGAGCGTCGTATTATACGAATATCGGTGCTAGAATATCCACAGAAGGGTGGATATTCAAATGGACGATAGCAGAGAAAAGCAGCGCGAGGCGAACCGCAGATCTTACGAGAAGCACAAGGCGGAACGCCTCGCGAAGCGAAGATTGGCATCCGCAGAGCAGAAAGAAGCTCGCAAGCAGTACCTCAAGGACTGGCGAAAGAAACATGCCGCAGAGACAAAAGAGCGGGATCGGCAGCGATGGCCAGAGAGGGCTTCTGAGTCAAACGCTAGGCGTCGTCTCCAGAGGCAGTCTATGCCTAAAAAAGACCGGTCACGAATGGACGCGGCGATCTATTACAAAAAGCGGTATGCGATCACTCTTGAAGAATTGGATCAAATGCTGGTCGAACAGAAAGGCCGATGCGCAATCTGCCTTCAGCTTCAAGGTGAGCGCCGGTTGCATATTGACCACGACCATTCATGCTGCTCAAACAAAAAAGGTAAGCTTTGCGGAAAGTGCACTCGCGGACTCTTGTGTGGAACCTGCAATATGATAGTTGGGCTTGTCGAGTTGGACCAGCAGTTTACGGCAAGGCTTAACGCATATTTGGCGAAGTACCAACCTTGAAAGGACGGTTCAAGATGGAAGTATTGGATAAGCGGGCAACGAGCGGATACGAGAAGCCGGAAGCGCCAGAGGTTCACGGCGCAGTTGCGGGATTCGTTCCTGCCGGGGATTACATTTTGGTGAGGCGACTGGCGCAGGTCGAGCAAGAGGGCCTGATTCATAAGGCCGAGGCTTACATGGAGCTGGCCGATCGCGGGCATGTGGTTTCGGTGGGCGTCAAGGCCGACAGCGTTCCGGTTGGGTCGATTGCCAAGTTCTCAAAGTACGGCGCCGAGGAAATCAATTTCGATGACGCTGGCAATGACCGCTATGCGCTCGTGAGGCTCCCCGATGTGCGCGGGTGGCACCTTGTCTAGCGTCGAGCGCCGCGAATGCCCTGAAGACTTCCAGCAGCGGCTCACTGACGCCGTGGGGCTCAACAGGTACGGCGAACCGAACTTCATCATCGCCTGGGGCCAATCTCGCACCTATACTGCCGGCGGTGTATGGACGCATGACCACTTCTTCGGCTACCGCAAGCTGATGCTCTCCAACTCATCCCCATCCGGCAAAGGCATTCCCTGCTGGATGATTCTTGAGTGGCATCCGCCGGAGGACTATGAAACCGATGCTGTCTACTATTTCCGAAATCGGGACGACGTTACTGGCTTGCAGACGCTGGGCGAGTACCCCTATCGAGGAAGATATGAGGTGGCGTTTAAGCTCACGTCTACTGAATTGCGCGATGGCCGCTTACAGGTGGTGCATTACCACTTGGACGGCATGATTCTCGATGTGCTGATCCCGGCAATTGTCGAAGGCCAGCGCATGACGCTCAAGCAGCGGTTGTCCAAACTGCGGGCGATGGAAGAGCGCAAGGAGCGCGACGAGGATCGTAGAATCGACGCGGTTCTAAACAACAAGCGCCGGAACCTTCTGCCATCGCAGATTGACGACCGAGTTCGCATCATCCAGCGGCAAATGGGCGAGATGCTCAAAACGTTCGGGCGCGTTCAGCCTGGGTTCAAAATTGGCGATTCATTCGCATAGGAGGACGGAATGGCAACTTGTGCAATTATCCCCGGCGGGGGTGCTGGTTCGGGCGCATTGAAGGGCGGCGGATATTCCGCCCGCAATCCTACCTTGTACATCGATCCCGATCAGGTCAGACCGATGCAATACACGGTCTATATCCATTCGATTTCAAAGCGGGCGCATGAGCAGCCAAACCCGGTCTACCGAAACGTGATTATTCCGGCGTGCCCCAAGGAAAAGCGGTACTTCACCCCGCTGAAGTTGCAGCATCCAGTATGCATTCCGACACTCGACACGGACAACGTGAACGGGCCGCCCAAGATGGTATACGTCAATGCCAAGGGTCTTGCGCTGTCAATCTGCAATCCGTCCTATGTCGGCAACGAACTAGAAGCGCAGGACAGCTTGATTCCGCCCGAGGCGCAGATTTCATCGGGCGAATGCAATCTGACGCGGCAGGGCATCTTCGCTTCGATGAACGAGGTTCCGACCGAGATCGAACTAAAGAAAGCCGAGGCGCGGCGCGAGGCATACTATCGCTTTCGGCTGGAAGAGGCCAACGGCCTGGCGAGATCCGACCCGAAGAAGCTGGCCGACATTCTGATTCAGGATCACCACATGGCCGCCGAGTATTTCGGCATTGACACCACCTGGCACCTGAATCCCACCGCCAAGGTCGATTGCCCGAATTGCGGGGAGAAGATCAAGTCCGGGGTAGCATTCCACTACGTCAACGGAACGCGCTGCGTTCTCGACTTTGAGCGGGCATATCTGGCCGGCGCAATCAAGAAAGAGGACGTACCTGAGGGGCGCGAATGGTGGATTGCCAAGGAATCGCCCAGCATTGAGCAGATGACCAAAGAGCAGTTGCAGAAGTTTGCGACCGAGTTGGGTATCGAGATTGACTTGCGCTGGTCCAGGGAGACGCTTCTGGCGAAGGTGCAGGAGGTTTAGCGGTACAAGTTGAGCGCTGAGGATGTGACAAACACCGCCCGTCCCGGTTGCAGTTCTCCGAGGCGCTCATTCACAAAGGGGCCGATATGCCGACTGTAGTCCAATCCGTAACGTCTTACCCGTCCGTAGCGACAATTTGCAACCTAGTTCGCTCCGATGTTCGGGACGATGGTGCGGGCGCAACCGGGACCATTGGCGAAGGCCAGATTCTAGTCGATAACGTGTCGGTAAGCGTTACGATGGCTAACTTCTTCAACAGCGCGGTTCGTGAGTTGTCCCGCCAATTGCGACTAGTTTCGGCGCCGATGCTGATTGCGGACAATTACATCATTGCGGACATTCCGCCCATGAACGGCCCGATGGGGTTTCAGGTTGCTGACCCATCCGTGCAGGTCTACGTGGGCTTCAATGGCTACTATGACGGTACGCAGTGGCTATCCGCTTATGCCCTGCCCCAGGGACTGTTTCAGGTCATCCGCTGCTGGGAACGTCAGAACGCATCGCAGAATACCTTCAATGACATGGGCGAGCCCGCTGATGGGCTTCCCGGCGTATACCAGACGAACGGATGGGGATGCTGGGAGTGGCGGCAGGACATGGTGTGTTTGCCCGGATCGCTTGATTACCGGGACTTGCGCATCCGCTACCTGATGATTCTGAACGCCATCTTTGTGGCAAACGCGAATCCTGCTACCACCTATCTACCCATCATGGACTGCGAAGAGGCGATTGCGCGGAAGATTGAGCGCATGTACGCGCTCCGACAGAATGGCGGCCTGTATGCCGAGCGAAAGCAGGAAGAAATGGACGCGACGAATATGTTTTTGAATGAGCAGATTCACCGGCAGCAGGGAACGAATTACCAGACGCTGGCCTATGGTTCTGAAACGTTTCCCGTAGCCAATCGCGGGATCTAGTCAACCGCTGCGAGGAGCAGCCACAACCCACTAAGCACTGAGGAGGTGCTTCCCAATGGCAAACGCAATCGCAAAGCTGATCGTCAACCAGTATCCCTACGGCTACGACGTGACCGAGCGCCGTGCCAGATACGATGGACTGATCCAGGTCCAGCCCGGCAATTATATCGCTGGCGGAATCCCTCTGCTCATCAGCACCGCAGTGAGCGCTCCTGGCGGCGGTTCCGTAGCTCAGGAATGGCTCTATAGTGCGCCTGTTTCCGGGTATGCCAATGGGAATAACGGGCTTTACGATTACAACGTGACCGGGCTGGCATCGCTTGTTAATGGAGCGCCTCCGGCCTTCTGCTCAAACGTGGTTCTGACCTCGAATGTCGTCACCGTGACGTCGGTCAACAGCTTCGTGGCCAATCAGCAAGTGCAATTGAGCAATTTTACCGGCGCAACCTTCCTGAACGGCCAAACCGTGACCATCCTATCGACTGGACTGAGCGCAGCGCAGTTTGAGTTTAACTTCACGAATGCCAACTACTCATCGACGGCAGACGTGGGCCTGGCTTGTCTCGTTCCCGCATCCCAGCCCCCGGTGCTGACGTACATTACCAATATTGCCTTGACTTCGAATGTGGTCACGGCGACGGCAAACAACACGCTGGTTGCCGGGCAGCAGATCGCGCTTTACGGCTTCGCTATCAACACCTTCCTCAACAACCAAGTGGTTACAGTATCGACGGCGACGGCGACAAGCTTCACCTTCGCTTTTACCCATGCCAACGTGACGAGCATTGCAGATCCAGGTTCTGCGCAAATTCAGCTCACCTTTCTGCGCATCAATCCTCAGGCTGGAGTCACCAACACCGCATCGACGGCATCGGCCTTCTCAATTACTTCCAACGTTGTGACGATGACCGCGACCAACACATTCGTAGCGGGAGAAACGGTTCTTCTTCAGGGCTTCTCGACTGCGACGTATTTCAACGGCGCAGTCGTTACTATCCTGTCAGCCGGGTTGAGCGGCTCTCAGTATGAGTTCAACTTCGTCCACGCGAACACCTCGGGATCGGACACCGGAACAGCAACGCGCACGGATATTACCGCCGGCGCCGCCGTGCCCCTGGCTGTGACCAACGACACAATCAACTTTGCAGTTGAATACGCGAGGGGCTAATGCCCGGTAGCCCGGTTATCCTTGATGCGTTCGGAGGTCTGGTCGTTACGGCCAGACCTGAGGACGTGCCGGAAGGCGCAAGCCCGCGCACTTATGATACAGATTTCGTTGTTGGCCGCTTTATCCAGCGCCCAGGTGCGCAGAGCGCCTTCTCCTATTCCGGGTCGAGTGTTGGCCCGAATGGAGTAGGAGCGGCGCTGAGTGTCCCGGTAACGGGAAATGCGTGGGCGAATCCTTCGAACATCATCGCGAACGATGGCACATTTACCGGAGCAAGTGTTTCGATTGCGCTTCCTGTCTCTTCGGTTCAAGTCGTAGCGACCAGGCTAGGACTGGTCCTAAATCCGCTTCAGTATTACGCGCTCGTGACATTCACTCGAATGGCTGCCCCTCCCGGAGTTGGGAGTTACGCATTCTCGGGGCTGACTTCCTACACGGCGCTGAACAGTCAAACGCTTACGTCAATCCCCGGAGGCGGTAACTACCTGCCTACGCCAACGGATTTCCAGGCGCTCTTCTATCTTGGGACCGGGCTTTCGACCTATGGGCCGGCTACGGATACCGGGCAGGCTATTGCCAGTGGTATTCTACCGCAAACCGATCAGCTCTGGCTGACTCACTTCAATTTCTCCATACCGTCCACAACCTCAATCATCGGCATCGGCGCAAACCTCAAGGGATATTGCCCAATTACGGGCGGCACGCTGTACGCTTCTTTGATTATTGGCGGCGTTTTGCAATCCAAGGTTCTGACGGTTGCTGTTCCGGGATCTAACGCTTTCTTTGCACTCGGAGCCCCCACTGAATCATGGGGAGTCCCTCTCACTTATGCGCTCGTGGATGCTACGAACTTCGGGATTGCCGTATGGGGAACATCGACCGGGCAGCCTATATTTCTGGACTGGGCAAGCATCACGGTTTATACGGCTGCGTCCAGCGTCAATTTCAACGGGCTGATGAGCGCAAACCTGAACAACATCACCCCCGCAACACTTGCGCTCGACGGCAATGGCGTTACGTGGCAGGAAACGCTATCCAGCCCGAACCAGTTAGCAACGCAATCACTGATCCCTCAGGTTCAGGCGGGTTCCTACATGAAGGGCGTCGATGCCGGCAACGGTCTGGCGTACATGGCCTATTCCGACCTAAAGCAGGGCGTATCGCAGCCAATGCAGTTTAACGGCCAGTGGTGCGACCGGATCACGCAGGAAGGCCCTGGTGCTCCCCCTTCGTTCATCGCAAGCGAGCAGGCCGGTTCTGCGGCCAGCGTGACGGCCTACAGCTACTCGGCGGGGCTGCTTACGCTCACGGCGACGAATACTTTCACGGCGGGCGAGCTTGTTAGCTTCTCCGGGTTCACTGGCGGCGCGGCTGCGCTAAATGGGCTCACGTTCTCGGTGCTCGGGAGCGGGTTGAGCAGCTCAGTCTTCAAGATCGCGACAACGCTGATTGCGGGCTCTGGATCGGATGCCGGCAGCGCGACTCCGCAGTACAGCTACCCCATTGTTGCGAGCCCGAACGGAATTACGCAGCCGGCGGCTTATTCGGACCCTGGCAACGCGGGGCACTTGTCCGTTATGCTCTGGTCTACCGGGCCCGGCTCGACCACTGCGGGCAACGTGATCACGGTTTACTATCAGTCCTCGTTTGATTATCCGACTCCCGACCAAACGCTGGTAAACGCGGTCAACTCGGGGCTGCCGGTCTATGTCTACATTTCCGGCGCACCGTTCGGAAATGGCACCTGGCAGGTAACGAGCGTGGGGAACGCTTTGCCGCCGGGCGTGGCGCATTGGCGCTACTACTTCACGATCCAGGTAACAACATCGAGCTACCAGAACGTTGTCGAGCCAGCGGGTCAATATCAAATCACGCAGGCCACGGTAACGCTTACCGCTCCAGTCCCGAATCTGGGCGCAGGCGATCAGGTTTCGCTCTCTGCGGTCACGAACGCCTCGTGGGATAACACCTATAACGTTGTACAGACGCTCAATTCTGGGACGTTCTCCATCTCGCAGACAGCGCTCTCTGGCGGTACGGCTACCTACACATGGGCGCTGGTATCGGGCTCGGCTCCGGCCGCCGGCCAGCTTGTCACTGTCGCCAACACGCTGAACGCCAACGGGACATTGAATGTCACCAATGCGCTGATTGTGACGGCTTCGGGCGTTTCGAGCGGCACATTTACCGTTGGCGGCTTTGCGACCACGGCGACCTATGCCAATGCGGTGGAAAGTGGGCTGGGATCGACGGCGGGGAGCAAGTTCATCATCGATCCGGGCGCTGCTCTGGCCGGAACGGTGACGCAATCTCCCATCATCGGCAATTCGGGAGGAGGTCTGCTGACGGTCGTAGGCCAAGCGTCGGGCGGAACATTTCCCATCGGCGCGGGCACTCGTCAGGGCGTGGCTTTCTTTATCACAAGAAACGGGGCTGTAACCCGTCCATCACCTCCATTTGTGTTCACCGTCACAGTCGGCGCAAATTACATCACCGCCTCAAGTATCCCGATTGGGCCGCCGAATGTGGTTGCGCGTGGAATTGCGTTCACCGAGGCTGGGCAGAACGGCGTGCCGGGCGCGAACTTCTATACCTACGATGTGCCGGAAACGTTCACCGTTGGAGGTGTCGAGTTTACTGCTTCCGCGCTGATTGTTCCCGATAACGTCACCACTCAGGCGAAATTCACCTTTTCAGATCAGGTGCTTCTGTCGAGCGACGAGATCGACATTCCGGGGAACAACTACTTCAACCTGATCGAAATAGGTAATCCGGCGTGGATCTTCCAATATGCAGACCGCATGATGTATGGGCTATGCCAGACAAAGATTCAGAACCTGCTCAACATGACTTTCAATGGCGGCTACTTGCCGGCCAACTCGCTCGGCGGCCTCCCGCTTCCCCTTGGCTGGTCCGTGACCACCAGCGGCAACCTGGGCGCGTACACCATCACCAAATTCCAGATTGCGTCAAATGTTGTAACTTTTACCGCCGCCAACGCACTAACCACTGGCATTGCCGTGAATGTGAGCGGGCTGAGTACGGGAACGTACCTGAACGATGTCCCGCTGACCGTAATAACGGCCAATTCGACCACCTTCACGGCTGCCTTTACTCATGCCAACGTCGGATTGACAACAGATTCAGGGACAGCCAACGTTACCAGCAGCGCAATCGGCGTGGTGCCTTCTCCAGCCTTTGGCGATGCGTTGCAGATTCTGAATCTAGGCTCGGGGAACTGGACGAATCAGCTAGGCGTGCTATTCCAGAGCGCATATCAGGACTTCCGGGGTGTCCCAATCCTCCAGCCCAACACTCCGTACTCGATGCGGGTTACTGCGCGGGCATTGAACGCCGATGCGCAGATTATTGCGCTCAGCCTGGCTACTTACCTGAATGGAGTCTTTGCATATCCTTACGGCACAGAGACGATTGCGTTTAATCAGGGGCAGTTGACCACATACACGGTAAGCCTGACAGATGGGCTGGCAACAATTCCGAGTACGCTGGTTTTTGCGATTGGCGCGTCTTCATTCACGCCGGGATCCGGGATTGAGCTTGACCGAATCGAGATTTTCCCGACTGATCGCCCCGTCGATACCACCACGATATGGACGAGCTACGTTAACAACTTCGAAGCGGTTGACGGCGTGACTGGATCGCTGGGCGTGGGCGCTGACAACCCCCAGGCGGCGCAAGGGGCCTATTCGATATTGACGCAACTATTCATCGAAAAGACCAATTCATGCTGCATTACGCAGGATTCGCCCAACTATGAGCCGAATCAATGGCAAGTGCGGCTTTCTAGCGACACTATCGGAGCGATTGGACCGAATGCGTTTGATGCCCAGGAAGAGTTTTCGCTGAAGATGACCCGCAGCGGGCTCTACTTCTTCGAGGGTGGAAAGCCCATGCCGGTTTCTCGGGAGCTTCAGTCTTCCGGCTGGAATGGCAGTCTGATCGAAAAAATCAATTGGGCGGCGGCTCACCGCAGTTGGGTGCGCAACGATACAGTAGAGCGCAAGATCTACATCGGGATTCCGCTCAATACGCCGAACTTCTGGCTTCCAAACGCTCCCACGGCAACGCCAAACTATCCGAACGTCATTCTGATGTGCAATTACACCGGATGCCCCACTGCCGAGGAGCTGGAATCGAGCGCGCCGGTTCATACCACCATGTTTGGTGATCTGAAGGCGCTCGATATGCGGCGCAAGTGGTCAATCTGGCAGGTATCAGCGCCGGTTGCGGAGTTCGTCGCTCGACCGGATGGGCAGACACAGCGGCTTATGCTGGGGAACGGGAATTTCAGCAGCAAGATTTATCAGTTTGTGAATGGTGCGCCGGATGGCTCTGGGCAGAACACCGATGACGGGGCGGCGATTGTCTGGGATTATTGGACATACGGCTTCACGAAGGCGAAGCAGGGACAACTGCAGCCAGGGCTTGGCGCTTTGCGCAAGGTCGCTTACTACATGACCGTCACCGTCGAAGGCGTCGGGCAGGTTGGGTGCACGCTCTACTCCAATTCGGTAGGAGCGGCTGCGATTAATCAGTTCACTATTCCGCTCCCATTCTCCCTCACCTATCCGCAGCAAAACGACGCTGAAAGGGTGTTGGAGTTGGGCGGGCAGAGGATCTTTTTTCGGTTCTATCCGCTTGGGTCCGGTGGGTACGCCGAACTTGGGCACCTGATCGTTGATATGGAAATGGATAAAAATGCTCCACATCGCGGTGTAAGCTCATGACCCGCGCCGCCAAGGGTATCCTTACCGGCGGCCGCCAGCTTGCCAAACTTACCAAGCAGGACGCGAATCTGGGCAGCCTGTTGCAGCAGATCATCAACGGCGTAAACACGCTGGCTGACAACTCGGGGGCTTCTGCCGTTGGGCGTCTCGCACCGCCGACGCCGATCAATGGCGTTACGGTCAAGCAGTCCGGCGAAATGTTGCATATTCAGATTGCACACTCGGGGGAAGTTCAGCAGGGGGTGCGCTATTTCTCGGAGATTTCGACGGATAACGGGTCGCAGCCGCTTGTTGTCGATCATGGGACGAGCCGCACGAGTCACCCGATTGCGCTTCCCGCCTTGGACGACGCAGGAAACCCGCAAAAATACTGGATTCACAGTTACAACCAACTGCCGGGCTCAGATCCGACGCCTCGGGTGGCTTATCCGGGCAACCCGGTTACGATGAGCGGCACAACGCGCCTGACGCTGCTCCCATCGACCGGAAGCGGCACAGGATCGAATACGGGCCAGCAGATTGGCGTCGGGCTCGGAAAGCAGTTACGGAGGCTACAGTGAGCTATTTGATAGGATTGAAACGGCATTGGACGGATGCTGAAGGGGAGGCCGTCTGATGTTTGGATTAGGTGGACCGGGATACGGTCAAGCACTTGCAGCCGGCAATCAGGCCAATTCCGTTGGCGCGGGATATGGAGCCGACGCTGCGGGAATAAACTCCCAGCTCCTGCCCTTTCTTACCCGAGAACTGAATAATCCGCAAGGCTACTCGCAGAACCAGACCACTTCCATGCTTGGGGCAGCCGAGGGTGGCGCAGGGGGCTCTACCGCCGGCCTGAACACTGAGGCGAATCTCGCCAGTGCGCGGAATCGCAACTCGGGCGGATTCTCGGGAGCACTTGACGCGGCCGCACAGCAAAAGGATAAAGCTCTGGCGGGCGCATCCGAGGGAATCGCCGCCAATAGCGCGAATCTGGCAAATGAGCATCAACAGCAGGCCGCCGGAAGCCTTCAGGGAATGCAGGGAATGGATCAGAACGCGCAGCTAAAGGCGATGGGGCTGATTCCTGAAGACGTGAATGCGGCAACTAAGGCGTTTGGTACGGGCGACTGGGCTTCGCAGTTAGGCCAGCTTCAAAAGGGCGTAAGCTCGGCGGTCGGAACAGCCGGAAGCGTGGCGAAACTGTTTGATCCGGGGATGTGGAGCTAGACATGGGTGGCGTTCCGTACTTCATGCGCAATCCGGCACTTGACGCACCGGAAACGATGGCACCTCCGCAGTCGCCTATCCAGATGGCGGTAAATCCGACGCACGCCATGACCGCTCCGCTCGGCCCTCCGATGGATCAGCAAATCAACATGGCACAGGCAATGACGCCTGATGTTCCGCCCGTTGGTGATCCCGGAACCATGAGCGGGAAGCAGCCAAAGGTAAGCGGCCCTCCGAAGCAAATGAGCCCGCTTGAACAGCAGGAAGACAACGCACAAGCAAAACTGATGGCCGATTATCGGAAGGATTCCGATCCATGGGGAAGCGCGGATAATCACCCCGGATTCTTTGGTAAGTTGGGGCATTTCGGAAGCGTGCTTGATCGCGGTTTAATTCACGCATCCGGCGGCCAGACAGCGCGGGAAACCGAAGAGGAGAACCTTCAAAAGCAAGTCCAGGGGCTTGAAGCGCAGAAGTCCAAGCAGGGGCTGGAGGGGGCGCAAACTACGCACGAGGATGCGGCTACAGAAGCGCTCAAGAATCCCGCCGACAAGTTCAGCACTCTCGACACCGACCAAGGCGAAATGCGCTTTGATCCAAAGACGGGCGACGTTCAGCCGTTGCAGGGAGCAAACGGGCAGACACTGCAAGCCCCTGGCAAGCAGGCGACTCCGATCATTCACGAATCGGATCAAGGCATATTCCTTGTCGATCCCATGAGCGGAAAAGTCACACAGTTAACAAACAATGGCCAGCCGCTCATGCCAAAGCAAAAGTCCGTGAACACTAAAGAGGATTTGCAGGCGCAGATCGCGGACGCGCTGGAGCGCGGCGATACGGCCAAGGTAAAGACGCTGCAGGACCGCATGAAGGCCATTGACCCTGAAGGGCAGCAGCGTCTACAGGTTACGATCCAAGGGCAGAACAACGCCAGCCAGCGGGCTGAGGCGAACGTGAGCCGTCAGGATGTGCGAGCGCACGACAAGGCGTATGTTCAGCCGGCCGAGTCCATTGAAAAGTCTTACGACATGATGGATAACGCATACAAAGAGTACAAGGCGGCAGCGGCCAAGGGGCAGGAATTGCCGACCGGCGCTCAATCCATGCTTGCGCTATCCACTCACCTGGCTACCACGTTCGGCAATGTCAAGGGCGCACGCGTAACGAAAGACATGATCGCGGAGCATTTAGGCGCTCGCAGTATCAGCGATGACGCTCTGGTAGCAATGCAAAAGTTTACGAACGGCGACAGGCTTTCACCGGACCAGTGGAATGCGTTCCATGGGCTAATTAAACAATCGCGCGATCTTACCTGGTCAACTGCGGTAAAGGAAGCAGCGAGAAAGCATATTCCGATTGATTTCTTGCCCCCCGATTTACAGACTGTGAATAAGGGCGGCCACAACTACGAGATGGGCGAAGACGGCCAGTATCACCTGAAAGGGGCGCAGTGATGGCGGGACAAAACGCAGCCAAGCCCCCCGAGACGCTTTCAATGGATGAAGCACTCGCCGACGAGACACCGCAGAATACTGTTCCAAAGCAGTCAATGATGCAGACTATCGGCCAAGGCGCGAAGGATTTTGGCAAGGGATTACTGGAGAGCGGCGTCAACACGCTGCATGGTATCGGTTCGGCTGAGCACGCACTGATGCCGCAGGGGTTGCGCTCGACTGGCTACGGGAAGAACTTTGAAGCTGGCCTAGACACGATGGCTGATGCCGCAAAACCTGAAGGATGGATGCAGACTATCGGCAAAGGGCTTGGCGATGTTGGACAGTTCTTTATCCCCGGAGGAGCGGAAGAAGAGGCGGCGGCACATCTTGTTCCGATGATGGGCAAGTTTGGCGGGCTGGCAAAGCCCTTGATGCGGATGGCTGGCGGAGAAGCGGTAAATGAAGCCGAGGGAGGTCCGAAGGGTGCAGGTGCAGCAGGGGCCGGGGTAGGCGAGGGAATGGCTGCCGGGATGAAAAGCTTAGCCCCTTTCGCGTATGAGACAGCGCTACGCATTCCGGCGATGGACCGCGGCTTTGGGCGCAATATTGGGCAGGTTGGGCTGGAGGAGACAAAGGGCGTTCTGCCTTCGACAATCCGTAAGTCGGCGCAGGATTCGGTTAGCAGGCTAGGGGCCGAGACGGAAGCCGCTGCCAAGGCTTCGCCAAACACAGCATCTCTTCGGCCCGCGCGTCAAGGATTGCAGGATTGGCTTGGGCAGCGCTCAACTCAGCAGAGCCCGACTCTTTATGACCAAGTAAACGGGATGCATGAGGGGCTAGAAACCGTTCCGCGTGGACCGCAGGCAGGGGCCGCGATCCCAGATGACGTTCCAGCGGAAGACATGCTTGCAATCAAGCGCGGATTCTCTGACGAACACCTTGGAAAGTGGAACCCAAACGTACATGAAAAGGCAACCGCAGCCGGCCGTCAAGCGTACGGCAGGATGGCCGACGAGTTCCATACCGCCGTTCCCGAGGCCGCAGATGCCGACAGGCGCGTTAGTAGTTTAATTCCTACGCTGAGAGCCACCGACAAGGCAGAGAGAGCGCCTAGCCTATTCCAGCGCACGGCGGGGCGCATCGGAGCGCACACCGGAGCCTTGACCGGAGCCGTCGGAGGTGCCTTAGAGGGCCAGCGACTTGGCGGGACACCAGGTGCGCTAGTAGGCGGGGCCGCCGGGCTGCTTTTACCC
>JGI24891J29808_1000636_pt1 | contig 14529 bp, 13 predicted proteins | sample FreactcultuFSWF8_FD_29808 | JGI IMG/M metagenome (IMG submission 29808) | reverse complement strand
GTTGTGGAGTAAGAGCCGCTCGTCGCGCAGAAAAATCTTTAATAAATTTACCCATATCGCCTTGACCTGACGATTTAGCTTTGCTTTGAACATGGCCGTCCGCAATTCGGTAGTCAAAATTATCAGGATCGTAAGGTTTACCTGCTCTAGCTAATAACCCCGGAATACTTTTTTCTTCAGCAACCGTTTGACTAACCGTTGGTTTACGAGGTGTGCTAGGCGGTAAAGCAATATCCGGCACCCCTTCCAGTTTAGAAAGTGGTGGTAGAGCAATATCCGGCGCCCCTTCCGGTTTAGGAAGTGGCGGTAAAGCGATAGAATTTGTTTTGTTAGGGAGTGGCGGTAAATCTATTTCATTAGCCATCACTTCACCTTTTTATGTGAATTATAGTAATCCGTAATCACTTGATCCGAAACATTTTCGTAACCCGGTTTCGCTTTAACGTATTGTTTATAATCCAGTAAAGACCACGATTCCGGTATATCCGTGGGTGCCGTTGCAGGTGCCGCCGCAGGTGCCGCCGCAGGTGCCGCCGCAGGTGCCGCCGCAGGTGCCGCCGCAGGTGCCGCCGCAGGTGCCGCCGCCGGTGCAGGTGCCGGTGCTGCTGCCGTTGGAGCGGCTGCTGGTGCCACTGGCGTTACATTGGTAAAACCTTCATCTGGCTGATTGGATAGCGGGTTTTTGGGAATGTTTTTTTCATCCACACCCATACGTTTACCAAAAAGACGCAAGGCTGCTTCACCTAATTTTTTATTAAACGCTTCTTTTGGTTGCCCCGTACCATTAACGAAAGAAAGTTGAGATTCTCTGAACCTGTCACCAACCAAATCTTCGACAACGCTAAGATTGCTAATAACAGTATCAATATTATTTGCACCCCCAATGGTGAATTTGGAAGTAAGTGCGGAACGTTCAGATTCTGTTTCCGCGGTTCCAGATGATGCTTTTACTGCTTCGTTGGTTAAAAACCCTGCAATAGTTTGCAAGTCAGTATAGTTTTGGTCTGGCATACCCAATGACCGACGAACCGCATTAACTGCTTTTTCAGCAGCTGGAATATCATTATCGACTGCCGCTTTTTTGTAAGCTTCGGCTGTAATTTTTGCTGCCTCAAGATGGTCTGCAAACGTGTTAAACGTTATCATAGACGCACCGGGTTTTGCGTTTGCGTCATTCCAGTGAGCAAAAATAGTATTTTGTTGGCCATACAAAGCAGGGTTATAATCTGGGTTGTATTTTTTAATAGCCTGAAGTTGTTTATAATAAGCGTCTTGTTTAACTTGATCCTCTTTTGAATTTCCACGCAAAATTGGTTGCCTCGGTGGTGGGCTTTGATAATGCGCTATATCAACAAGAATGTTTTCACGCAATTGTGTATCTTTAGAGTTATCTAAAACATCGACCTCTGCGTCTTTAATAATCTTTTTTTCGTAATCAACTCTAGCCTTTGGATCCGCAAGTGCCAGCATTGCGGCTCGTTGGGCAGGTGTTCCCTTTTCATACTCTTTTGAATTTTCTATTCTTTTCACTTCTTGTGTAATAGAAATTTGTTTACCTACTTCAGAGGTTATATATTTAACAGCGGCTGGACTATGTAACGCAAATAGTTTTGTAACAAGTATATCAAACGGCGTATCTTCAAGTTCGCCAGCATCAGCCATTCTTTGAAATTCTGCGTTACCTGCTTCTTCTTCTTGTTGTTTTTGTACTTGACCGCTTACTTTTTTCACTTGCTCTGTAGTTAATTGTTGCCTTAGCAAATCCATCGTCATTTTCATGCCGTTAAGATCAGATTTATCGCTTGCGACGGCCAACATCGTATCGTCTTTAAAAGACGTAGCTGCTGCCGCTATTTCAGCTCTATACGCCGCAAGTTCTTCTGAAGTAATTGTCTTTTGTGTAAGTTGACGTTCTTTTAAACCTTTTAAAAGTTCGTCATAACGTTTGGTTTGAAATTCTTGCGCTTTGATAGCGTTTTCGTTTGCTACTTTCCAATTTTCGTACGCTTGTTTTGCCGCAGCCTCGTCACCCTGCTTAAACCCATTCATAGCAGCGGCGGCAGCGTTAAGCGCGGTTGTCGCGTGATTACGCACAAATAAAGAACCAAGCATAGCAAACACCATAGCAACCGAACCCCACTGTTCAACCAAGCTGGTTGGTTTAGGGGATTTGTATTCTATAGGTTTAAAATCTTTATATAATTTTTCTATATCAGATTGGTCTTTTGCAGATGCGGCATTAAATTCTTTTTGTTCTTGTAAAATACGCGCTATATTTTTTTGTGCATCTTCTACAGTTTGATCGGCTTGTGTTCTGGATTCTTTAAGATAAGATTTCCAATCAATTTTATCTGTTTCATCTGCCGCTGGCTTTGCTGTAGCCGCCGACTCAGGAGTTTCCAAAATTGTTTTTACAGTCAAAGGTTTTTTTGGCGCAACAAAGGGTGCCGCCGGTGTAGCCGTTTTAGGCGCCAGAACAGAAGGGGTTGCTGTTTTTGCCGCCAAAGGCGATCCAGCAGGGNTTACAGGTGATTCTGCCGGTGCTGGAGCCAAAGCATCTTTNACCGNCGCAGGAGTAGTGCTCGCAGCTTTAGCCGCAGCAAGTTCATCGGCAGCCTTTTTAGTTTGTGCGTCAATATCTTTTGCGTCGGTATCAGCCATAATTTATCATCCTACTGGAGTAGCAGTTTTGGCGTAGCCACCCGCTAATGCGTTCGTGAAGCCGCCAATAGCGTTGCTCAACGCCACGTCTTGCTGCATCGAAACAGTCATAAGGTTTTGATACAGCCCAGACGCAAATTGCTGTTCGCTGACGCCGGTGGACAACAGTGATGATGCAATATTAGCGCCTTGCGACACAGTGGCTTGGTTCAAATTAGCGAGGTCTTGCATTTCGGCAGACGAACCCGACATACCGCGGTTGGCATACATGGCGCGGATCGAAGCGGCGCCTGAATCATGCGCTGATTGCAACGCCGCGCCGATGCCGGGCGGCAATGTGCCAGAGGACAGATAATTTGAAAGCTGCGCACCTTGCTGTTGAAGCTGTTGTGCTTGTGCTTCCAGTTGCGCGGAGTATTGCGGCTTTTGTTGCCCTCGTAACAAATTGGCGGCCAATCCGGCTCCGGAAAGCGCAAGGGTCGGATTTTTCATGAGGTAGCTACCGATACCGCTTAAAAGGCCGTCACCGCCCGCTCCTGCCAATGCGTCTCCTGCCGCTGTTCCAGAAGAACCTAACGCTCCTGTCCCTGCTGCGGCGTCACCTGCGGATACCGGTAAACCGGCAGCGGTGTTTTGAATTGGCAGATAAGACAGATTGCTTGCCGCCGAAGTTGCAGCGGGTACGGTACTTGCTGCGGTGTCCACCACAGGGGTCGTTGCGGCTGTGGCATCAACTACAGGTTGAGTCGAAAGGGCCGAAGCCGCGTTGGTTAGCGGAGCGCTGGTCAACGGAGCCGTTTGTACCGCTGGAGTGCCAAAGGTTTGTTCCGCAGAAGAAGAAGCGTCGTTCAACGTTTGAGGTGTCGCAGACGCATATTGCTGCGGTGCCGCCAAACTGTCTGTAGGTGTCAGAGGACTGGTCGCCAAGGTATCGCCTACGGCCGTGCCTGACGAACCTAAAGACCCGGCGCCTGCTGTTGCATCACCAGCAGTTACAGGTAGTCCTTCGGCGCTTGTCTGAATAGGAAGGTAGCTTAAATCACTTGCGGTCGCCGCTTCAGTTAATGGCAGTACCGAACCCTGAGCAAAAGCCGGAATTGCAGACGATGCGGCTGACCCCAAACCGGACGAAAGTGCGGGGGTTAAAGCACTTGGTGCTGCACCTGCGAGACCGCCCGCATATTGTGCTGCCGTTCCGGTCAGTCCTTGTGCGGCTGCGCTTGTTCCAACACTACTTCCTAAACCTGCGTCAACCGCGCCCGGAGCAAGACCCGACATATAATCGGCTGCTGTTCCTGTTAAAGCTGTAAGGCCCGCATCTGCTGCGGCAGGAGCATAGGCTAAAGTTCCCGCAGCGGCGTCTCCAACGGCTGCTGGTAATGCTGCTTCACTGGCGGCAACAAGCGCCGGATCAAGGACAGCCCCCGCCGTTACATCTCCGGCAAGTCCGGCTGCTGCGGCGTCAGCGACCCCTGTCGCTGCAAGATCAGCGGCGCCTACGGTTGCTGCATCGACCGCTGCCGCATCGGCTGCACCGAAAAGAAAATCGCCTATGCCTGCCGAAATACCCATCAGTTCAACCTTTTTTCAAGCCCGCTTTCGACAGTCTTGTACTTCTCGCGCCGGAGCACAAGACCTAAAGCCGGGTGAGCCACCTTAACATTAACATGTACCACATGGATACCGCGAGTAGCTAAATCTTGTTCCCAAAATTGAACAAGCTTTGCGCCAATTTTGCCGTCCCGATAATCTGGGTGAACCCAGATCAGATCATTCAACGCCCAAATGTGGTTTTTGTAGTGCATGTGCTTGCGCATCATGAACACCGCATAACCAACTAATTTGTTCTCGTCGTTGCGCACGGTGTAGATTACCAACCCGCCCACCGTCTCAACATGTTGATACACGCCCCAATCAGGGGCGAGTGGAATGTCCTGCCACACGGCAATTTCGCGCCAATGGGCTTCAATAAGTTCTTGGCACTCGTCTTTAACGTCCGCCAGCTTCTCGATCGCAATTTTGAGCATCTATATCCCCAGCAGTTGCTCTACGTTTTCGTGTTCTTGGTAGTTCAAATTAACCCATGAACTTAATTGGTCCGGTTTCGTAATATCGACATCCAACAGATCGGCGGACTGAGAGTTCAAAATACCGTTCATGTCCGTGTGCAGAGACGCGTTGTTCTGCAAAAACTGCTGAATGTTGTCCGGATTTATGGGTTCGATCTGATAATCAGGGAGATCAACCCCAAATTTTTTCTTGATGGCCGCACGAATTTTGTCGTGGCTGCTGCGATGGTCGTAGGAAAACTGCTGCCACTGGGCGTCAGTTTTGGGTACGTTCATCAGTGCCGCAAGCATTATTCACCTGTGCGATTTGAACGGCCGGAAGGACGAGTAGCGTCAGGCTCAACTTGCCCCATGTCGTACTCGTTACCCCATGTCTTGTTCCAGCCGGTGCCTTCCCAATGAGCCGTGCCATTTGGAGTTTGGGCCGTGAAACCTTTTGGGTTCTCGCCCTTCTGGATGATATCCTCGAAGTGCAGTTTTTCTTTGTTCTGAAGGGTCTTTGCCATGCGAAACTCCTGTTAGTACGAGGCTACAACTTCCGAGTAACCCATTAGAAGATGCCCTAATGTGAAATCGGGGCTGGTGGAGGTAAACTGAAGTCCGGCCATTACAAACCCCGCACCTTCAAGCGAAGCACCCCAGAAACCGTAATAAGGAGACGGAGACTGAAAATTCGGTTGGACGAGCGATACGTTATATGTACCACTTTGCAAGCTGGGTTGGAAGGCGTTTTGTAGCGCAATACCGGAGATGGAAAGCGAGAAATTCCCGTTAACTCCTGCCGAATTGCTGCTGTTATCGGTCGCTTGCATGTACACCGCCAGCGCTTGCTTTTGAATGAACATGTGCTGCGCACCATACTGCTTGGTATTGATGCGCTTTTGCAACGTTGCTGACGGTGTGTCGAATAGCGGGTACAAGCTTGTACCGTCGGTTCCCCACGCTTTATATCTGCTGGACACTTTTTGCGTGCCAATAAAAGTGAGGTTGGCAGATTGGCTGGCAATCGTCCAATCTTTTTCGTTGTACAACAGCATCACATTACGCGACACGCCGGTTATTGGATCATTTACGGTCAAATAATTAACGTAATATTTGATGTCGTAGATCGTGGCTGTAGCTGAAGTGGGCGTTACACCCCCGGATTCAGGGAACACTGCATTGGTAAATAACTGCGTCAATTTGGTCGAAATGTTTGCCAACGAACCGCCAAACACCGCGTAAATGCCTGTTTCGTTTGACACAACGATGGATTTACCAAAGTCCTGAATGGCGTCGCGGTACTTCAAACCGGCTTGCGGATCGACGTTTTGGTAATTGTAGGTCGTTACCGTAGGCGTTCCTGCCGTATTGACGTTGGACACAACCGACACCGACCCATCACCGAAGAAATACAGGTACCCCGACGATTGGCGCACATTTACATAGCGTGTTTGCAAGAATGAATCGGTGTTGATTGCACTACCGCCGCCGTCGGAGGCTGCAAAATCAAACACCGATCCCGGCGCACTGAAATTCCAAAGATTGCCCGGAGGAATGTTTTCTTGTTGTTGCGGAGCCGGATTGATGATCCACACGCGTGACAGATAGGTTTCCATTGCCGAGCCGGACACGCCATAGGGCATCAAAGAAACGGTGGCATAGGCCGCATTGTTGCCGCTTGCGCCGACTACCACCGCGGGCGCAGACGTGTAATATTGGCCTACCGAAGAAACAATCACAGAAGCAATTGACGTACCTTTTAGCACGACATTTGCGCCCGCACCTGAACCGACACTGGTGCCAAAAACCGCAGTTACGGGGCCGGTAATGTTTGACCCCGCACTGGTTATTTTGATTGCTACCACCTGCCGTCCGTCCATAACGCACGTCGCGGTAGGTAGTGTCGGGCTATTCCCGCCGCCAGTAAATGAAATGTTTGGTGCAGAGGAATAAGATCCTCCTGCCGTCACGTTAATTGCGGCTACCGAAGTTCCGGTTAAAACCGCAACCGCTGTCGCTCCCGCGCCGCCACCACCTTCAATGGTCAATAAAGGAACGGACGTAAATCCTGAACCTCCGTTTACCACAGTTACACTTGCCACGCCTGTAGGCGACAAAACGGCTTGTGCCGTGGCACCCGAACCAGTTCCTGAAATATTTACGGTAGGTGCTGTGGTGTAGCCTGAGCCTACGTTGGTCAGGTTAACACCTACAATTGTACCGATACCGGTTACGGTAGCTGTTGCAGATGCGCCACTACCGCCCCCACCCGTGAAAGATATTGTTGGCGCGGATGTGTAGCCCGAACCACCATTAATGATCTGGACGTTGGTAACGATACCGCCAACCACGGTAGCTGTGGCTGTGGCACCGGAGCCGCCGCCGCCAGAAAAACCGACAGCCGGAGATGATGTGTACCCGCCACCGCCAATAAGATCAGTTGTGTCAGTCACGCTACCTGTGCCAATAACAACGTTGCCAGAAGCGCCTGATCCACCGCCACCGGAAAAGGAGACCGTTGCAGATGTATAGCCCGAACCCGCCGCCGTTATTGAAATGCCGCCGACCGAGCCGCTTGAAAGCACTGCTTGCAGCACCGCCGACGAATCTGAACCGCCGCCCGAAAACTGTAGCTGAACGATATCCCCGGGGTTGTACCCGCTCCCCGGAGTAAGAATATTGATCTGAGATATTGCACCGTTACTAATCGAGGATGAAAAAGTCATCCCTGATCCGGAACCGCCATACGCGGTAATTGTAGGGTTAGTTGAATACGAGAAACCTACTGATTGTAGGTTTACGCCTTCGGGAGCGGCAGTTCCTGAAGTGTANAGGTTAATTCCGTCCCACACCCAATAATCGTTGGTCGTCGTGCGGTTGCAAATCAAAAGATAAATAGAGCCCCACTGTTTGCAGTACGGCAAATTTTCAGGTTGCGTAGGATCATAAAACGCGCCCGCAGGGCCGATAGTATTTTGCGCGGACGAAGCCATATCTAGCTGAATGGCAGAACCGTCCGACAAAAAAATCGCGCAGTAATAGCTGGTACCAAGCGTGTAAAACGAAAAATAGATAATCTGCAACCCGCCAGAAGCCGTGTAAATTGGCGTTCCTTGATCCCACAGAGCCCGCAAGCTGCCATTGCCATTGCGGACAAAATTTTCGATCCAGACAAACTCTTGGTCCTCGATCGCGTGCGGAGCGTCCTGAAGATTTACGCCTTTGAATGGAAAAGGGCTGTAGGTCTTAAACCCCGGAGGAAGGCCGAGCGCTTGACCTGCTTTGCTTGATAGTTCAGGATTGGACACTGTTTTGTTCCCTTACAGCAGCAAATGTTGCCATCAAAGAACCGATTTCTTGGCCGGTTGACTCGCTTACGCGACCGCCCTGATTGGTTGAACCAAGTTCGATCAACGTGTCAAGAAGTAAGGCCANTGTGGCGGTTCTAACTGTGGTGTTTTCTTGTCTGCGGTCAAGCCCACTCAATACAACGCGTGCAAGAGCGATGTTAGACGCAACGTGGTCGTGAATACCAGCCATCGTACCATCCTATTACGGTCCGGCCCTATAATAACCGGGGGTTTTGCCGCGATCAACCGCGACACGCGCAACACCCAAAAGATCAGCGAACCGATCTTCCATGACCTGTGCTTGCATAAAACGCCCAGATGATTCAAACGCAATTGCCGCCGCCCCGTATTTTATAGCTTCTTGAAAAGCTTCAGGGATGGCGTCGTAATCGCTGTCGGAAGTCAGGTCAATCGGGGCGGCCGAAACATCCAGATCAATTTCAAGATATTGCGATGGAACAGGAAACATCCAGATTTCCGCAGTTGGGCCGTCATTGTAGACCGACCAGACCGCAGGGTAAGACATGTTCAAAACGGAGTAGGCGCGGCAGTACGCTTGGAAATCATCCCAAGGCAGCCAATCCAGCGCTGGCTTCGTGGTACCGCCCCAGTTTACCGAGCAAGTGATGGTGTCGTAGATATACGCCGTTCCGGCGTATTGGGCTTTCAAAAAGTTATTGAAGAAGCCGACATACGGATACCGCTCGACGCCCGGAATAGTCATGCACGAATTGGTCACAGCGCCGTAGGCCGTAGGAAACGGGCCGTTGGGTGAATAATTGACCGGATAATTGTTGTTGTACTGAAGCGTGTTGAAGTCGGTGTTATAATCGGTGTTGAAGTCGCCGTTGTTGCCCGTCGTGCCCGCAGCCGTATTTGAGCCGGCGAACGGATTTGGCAACGCGCCCGGCTGGGCGGCAGTAGGAATGGCGCTACCGGACACTGCCGACGCGCCGAAAGCCGATTGGCCCGAGATTAACCGACGGATACACCCTGTACGTTTCGCAGCTTGTCTCCGTGCCGTATTAACCCANCGGGTTAATTGCTGCTGCGAAATGAACGTATAGTTCTGATCGTTGAGCATTGCAGAGGTGTCGTTGAGAAGCGAACTGAGTGACATGCAAACCGTCCAAAAAGTTAAAGCCCGCGCCCGCGTAACCGCAAGCACGGGCTTTTATTTTCAATTAGCTACTCAGATTACGTCTGAGTGAGGTAGCTAACGTCCTGAGCGCCGCCCATTGTGAAGGTCACAACAGGAGCAGTCGTCACAACCGAAGCGGTTGCAGCAACGATAGGGGTTGGTACGGAGGTGTAAATACCGCCGTCATAAACCACTGCGCCCGTAGCCGTGATACCGCCGCCCGTGATCGGAGCCTTGATGTCGGCGTTGCGGGTCTTAACCAACGTGCTCTGCGTGAACGGGTTGGTATAAGCTGCTGCCGTCGTTGGGAACGCATCTTCTGCCGTGATACGAGCAACCGTACCCGAAAGACCTGCGCCAGCCGTACCAGCCGTGTAGGCGGTGATCGTCCAGCACATGATTGCCGTAGCTGCTGCACCCGAACCATTGCCGCCCGAGAAGGAAAGCGTTGGGAGAGCGGTCAAGCCGCCTTGGCCGTGGTCGATGCAGAGGAGGCCCGTAACCGTACCAGCGCCCGTGAGGGTGCAGGTTGCGGCTGCGTTGTAGCCCTGCGTAACGCCGTTGACGCCTTCGCGTGGGTCGTTGATGAAAACGACCGTAGGAGCCGATGCGTAACCTGCACCTTGGTTGGTGACAGTAACCGAGGAAACCGCGCCGTTGGTGAGCGTGGCATAACCGGTTGCCTGAATACCGCCGAAAGGTGGGGCTTGGAACTGCACGATTGGTGGGTAGGTGTAGTTAACACCGCCGTTGGTGATCGTAACCGAAGTCGCGAGCGCACCGCCAACAATCGCACGCCAGATCGAGCCGCCAGCCGAAGCCGTGACCGTTGGAGCCGAAGTATAGTTGGAACCGGCTGCCGTCAGAAGAGCGCCGACAACGGCACCGGTCTGATTGGCGAGGCGATAGTTCGCACCGTCCGAGTAGATGAAGTGATCGACGGCGGTGTTGTCACCTGCGCCGATAGCACGCCAAATCTGGGCAATCGGATCGTACTGCTGCAAGCTGGTGTAGATACCAGTCTTGACCCAGTACCAACCGGCGGGGGTCAAAAGCTGAACCTGACCGGGCTCAAGATTTACTACGTTAGTGGCGACGCCCTTAAGCGAGGGAGTTACGCCTGAACCAGAAAAAAGACCCATCGGTCACTCCTTTAGATTACTGCGGGCGACGTGCCCGGAACGTTAGGCCATGCGGCACCGGTGATACCTTGAATCTGAGCGCCAGACGAAGGCTTCGCGCAGACGAGATCGGCTGCCGAGATCAACACACCGATGTCCGAAATCTGACCAACTGGAATCTGGCTTTCAAAACCAGAGAACGTCATTGGAGCATATTCCGACATATAGAGGCCGGTGTAGCGCGAATTAACCACGATGCAGGTGCCGAGCGGGCAGAATGGATCGGGGAAAATCGGGGTGTCAAGGACGCGGATAGCGCGGAAGCCCGCATTGACCGCATCGTCTTTCTCGTAGATCGACCGAGGCTTCGTCGTGAACATTTCAAGCGACATGAAGTCGGACATGAGTTCTGCCCAGTTGGCAGGATTCATAACCGCGTAATCAGGTGCTTCGCCGCCCGCACCCGACTGAATACGGGTGAGAAGCTGGGCCATGCCAACGCGAGTGGTAGCTGCTGCGCCAGTGTTCGTAATCAACTGACCCGACCAGAACGAGCCGGGGGTACGCGAGATGCCGCCGTAGGACGGAACGTTGGTGCCGTCGTCGTAGGCTTGCGTCAGCGAGTCCCAAACTTGGGTGTTGGCGTAGTTGTTGGAATAAAGAGCCTGTGCGTAGGCTTGCTTGATAACAACCGCTGCGTCCGACATCACTGCGCGAAGCTTAGGAATAACAACTTCGGACGACTGGATGATTGCTTCCATCCCGAAGAAGCCGACTGGAACCATACCAAGCTTGAGCGAGAACTGAGCGTTCTGGATCGCGGCCTGATCGGTTGGCATTGGGAAGTCGCCAGCGAACGAACCCCAGTTGAAGGAAACGAAAGACGATCCCTGCACTGGAATTGTGATCTGGCTGACGCCGCCTCGTGCAGCCTTGGCGTTCGACATGAACAGGCTGAGGAGAGGATGCGACTGATAAATCTGCACATAGACAGAAGGCAAGAAAGCACGCCGCGTGAGTGCGGCAAGCTGTGCGCCAAGCGCGCCTGAAGGGGTAATACCGCTTCCGGTCAGCGTGGCTACTGGTGAACTAGGTAGAGCCATTGGTTACGTCCTTTAATTACGCTGCGCGACCGAGCGTTTCCCGTACATATCTGTCAGGATCGGCTACAAATTCGGTAAGCTGTGAGTCCATGTAACCCATAGGGTCACGATGAAGTTCAACTAGTGCATCGTTGCGGTTCTTGGAGCCGAAGAGATCAAGATCTTGCGGTGCCCAAGTTGGGCCTGCAACCTTTGCTGGCGGAGCCTTGCTGGCGACATACGCGGCAGCGGCTTCTGCGTCCGAATAGTTACCCGTCGTTTTCATACGGTCGATCATCTGATTGAAGCCTTCTTCAGTCAGATTGTAATCGCGGCGGGCTTTTTCTAATTGATCTTCAAGTTTGACCTTAACGCGCTCATCTTCTGCGGCACGCTTTTCTTCAAGGCGCTCTTCGAGAAGCTTCTCGTATTTATCTTCAAGCGTCTTGAGTTTGTTCAGGTGTGGCTCAATGATTGGCGACATCATGTCGTCAGTCGTGCGCACGTCGTTCCACTTGGCCTTAGCAGCCTGTTGGATTTTTTTGCCAACTTCGCCGTCATTCCAGAGCGCGTCAATCAACTCTTTGGAACGATAAAGGGCAGTCTGTTCTGGGGTCATGCTCATGGCTTATTTCCGACCTTCGGGAGCAGTCGAACCATTTTTGCCAGCGCCGCGCGAAGCGTCGTCGCCAACGTGTTCAAGGCTGCGGATGTGGTTGGTGCCGTCAGTTGGAAGACCCGACTTGCGTGCGCCAATTCCCATCGTTGGGAACTCAACGTACTGCATCACGCTGCGATCTTCTTTAACGTCGTTAACGTATGGGGTAGGAACTTTTCCCTGAGCCATAACTTACTCCTATGCGCCCATTGGCGGCGTTGGTGGTGGCGGAGCACCTGCTCCGGGTGCGCCGGTTGGTGGGGCACCGCCCGGCATCATAGCAGACATATTGGGCTGTGTCTTGGCAGCCCGTGCCATTTCCATNAATTGNTGAATGGCGCCCATTTGGTCGCCACCCGAACCACCCTCTTTTTCAAGATGCTTGCCAATGTCGGCAACAGCTTTGAGGACGGCTTGATGAAGTGCTGAGCCCATTGGCAACTGGGGGAGCGCTTTTTGAAGCGACTCAAGACCCACTTTAAGAGATGCCATTCCTTGTTGACCGGAACCTGCCATTGGGCCAGCCATAGTAGCTGGGCCCGCGCCACCCATCGGGGGCATCGCGCCGGGAAGTCCGGGAGCGCCGGGAGCACCGGGCATTGGCATTGGCGGTAGAGCCATAATTTATACTCTCTAAACCAGAAACAGGTTATTTACGAGTTGAACGCTTTTTTGAACGACATGCAGCCATTGTGGCCTCTTACAAAAAGTGAAAGACGGAAGCCTTTCGGCCTCCGTCTGTCGAAGCTGCAATTACTTGCGGCCCTTGCGGTGCATCTTACGGCCACGCTTTTCAGCAGTCTCAGAAATATCAAACATAGTTAAACTCCTATTGCTGGGGACGTTGAGAGAGCTTACCATCTCAACAAGACAAAGATTACGTTGGATATAAAAGTCTTGTCAATATATAATTGAGAAAAGTTGTGGTTTATCAAAACGATAGGATGGGATGACATGCACATACCCTCACGCGATNTCGAATCATTCGCCCGAAATTTGGCGAATATTTGCATGTCGTCCCGACAGGCTAGGCAAAATCGCGGAGCGTTCTTTGAGGCTTACGCGACAGCGGGATCTGCTGACGCGGCCGCTCCTGCGATGTTCAACAAGACCTACGCTTCGCTTGACGATCTGGAATCTTTGCTTTTCTCGCCAGTGTCTTTGCGCTTCGCGATTACCGATCCGGACATCCCGAATATTGTCAATGAGGCGAAGGGTCGGGTGGCTGCATCGCGAATCAGAAAAATTTGCCGTCAGACAGACTCCGACAACATGATCTCCCAAGCGGTCGGCATCGCCCTTCGCAAAGGTATGGGTATTTTGAAGTCCACGATTGCCAACAAAGAATTTAGTACCCAATTGGTGCAGCCCGAAAACTTCGGTGTCCTCCATGAAAACTACGTTCGTCTTGATCCGGATATGGAAGCGTTCACGCACCGGATGCTCATCACCCCTGCCCAGTTTCGCAATCTGGTCCGAGGTCGTCCGGACGAGGCCGATCTTAAGGAACGTGCAAAGACGCACATGAAGGGTATCTCTGGCGGCATGAAAGACGCCTCCGCTTCGGCCATGAACATCGTTACCGGCGGCCTCTACCCGTTCCAAGCAGCGGGCAGCGGTCTGCCAAACCAGAGCCGCGGCTTGGTTGACTGGATGTCCCAGCCCAAGGCCGACATCGACCCTGCGGTTGAATCCGCAATGCTTGAACTGGATGAACTCTGGGTATGGGATGACAACCGAGGCGACTGGACGACGTTCCAGATCATCGGTGAGGACATTCTGATCGGCGGCAAGTATCAGCTTACGAGCGCCTTCTCCTACAACACTGCCGCCAAACAAACCGAACCGACACTCAAAGGCAGCCACCCATTCAGTCTGTTCTGCGCCAATCCGGTGCCGGATTACTTCTGGGGCTCGTCGGAAGTTACCCGCCTCGTGCTTCTCCAAGAAGCCATCAATTCGCGCATCACCGGCATCAACAAGATGCTTCGGAAACAAGAAGAACCGGCTACCAAGTTTGTCGGCTCGACCGGCGTGAACCAACAGGCACTCTCTCGCTTCAACAAGCCGGGTGGTTACTGGACTGACTCAAACCCGAACGCCAAGATTGAGCGCGACGTGGTTCAAATCCCTGAAGCCCTTTGGGCATCGCTCCATGAATATGAGCGCATGTTCGACGAGATGATGGGCTTGCCGCCAATCGCCAAGGGTCAGGGCGAGCAGGGNGTTCGTTCCGCACAGCACGCCGAAACACTGGTGCGCATGTTCTCGCCACGGTTTAAAGACCGGGCACTTCTTGTCGAGCGTGACGTTGAGAAATTCGGCGCCCTCATCCTTGACATGGCTCGTGCTCACATCGACCAACGCATGATTGCGTGGGTTCCGCAGGACGCTGCCGGTTATGAAAACTCCGCTTCACCGGGCGAAGAAAAGATACTTATTCCGCCAGCCAAAGGTCTTGTGCC
>JGI24891J29808_1000634_pt1 | contig 14610 bp, 13 predicted proteins | sample FreactcultuFSWF8_FD_29808 | JGI IMG/M metagenome (IMG submission 29808) | reverse complement strand
TTATCAAAGTTGATCGGATAAATGTCTTGATACTTCTTCGGTGGGTTCTCCGCATAAGCGATCGTTCCATCAGGACGGATAGTGAACCACTCGCGATGATCTTTTGCCCACGGATGATCTGGAGAGCATTGCAGGGCAAAGTCCATTGCGATTTCGATATTCAGTTTTGCGGCGGCCTTAACAAAATTTTCAAAATCTTTCATGGTGCCAAGCTCGGGGTTGATGCTGTCATGACCGCCATCAGCATTTCCGATAGCCCATGGCACTCCGGGATCTGTCGGTGTTGGCGTCAAAGTGTTATTGCGACCTTTACGGAATGAGTATCCGATGGGATGAATCGGCGGAAGATAGAGAACATCAAAATTCATATCTGCCACGCGTTGAAGTGATTTCTCCGCTGTCTTAAATGTTCCGCCCACGATCGTGCCGTCGGCCTTACGAACCGCGCCTTCACTACGTGGGAAGAATTCGTACCAAGCACCAACGAGCGCACGAGTAGGTTCCGCGTAAATCGGGTAGAGAGATGTTTGCGAAGCAAGAGTGCGATCCTCGCTCAGCGCTTCAATATAGAAATGCCATACACCAACGGAGGTTGGGCGAAGTTCCGCCTCATAACGGTCGGTACCAGGCCAGTATTCGCGCATACCAACGCGATCAACTTCGACACCTTGCGGATCGATCAGAACCGCCTCGACAACTAATTTGTCGTGGCCTTCCCGAATGACCGTGGCTCGTACATTGAGCGCCTCATCTGCGATCGCTTTGGCGGGTACCAACTCTTCGCCATACATAACTGCAGGCCAGACATCAAAGATGGGAAAGCGATTTTCCATACTGAAACCTTACCCGTTGAGGTTGGTCATCACGTGCTTGATCCGGGTGTATTCCTCGAAGCCATAGGCGGACAAATCCTTGCCATATCCCGAATGCTTGAAACCGCCGTGAGGCATCTCTGAAACAAATGGAATATGGGTATTAATCCAGACCACGCCAAAGTCCAAGGCCTTAGAGAGACGCATCGCGCGACCATGGTTTGAGGTCCAGACACTTGATGCAAGTCCATAAGGAACGCCATTGGCAAACTTGATTGCCTGAGCCTCATCACTGAACTTTTGGACGGTAATGACAGGTCCGAAGATCTCACTTTGAGCGAGTTCATCTTCTTGCTGAACTCCTGCAATAACGGTTGGAGTAAAGAAGTATCCGGCGCGATCAACAACTGAACCACCAGCAACGATTTCGGCATGGTTAGGTGCGCGATCTATAAATCCTTTTACACGAGCCAATTGGTTAGCGTTGTTGAGCGGACCATAGAGAACATCTTCGCCAGGTGCACCAGTCTTAACTTCGTTAGTAGCTTGATCTGCAAGAAGCGCTACAAATTTTTCGTAGACCTTATCTTCAACCAATACGCGGGTTGCTGCTGTGCAATCTTGTCCTGCGTTGAAATAACCTGCGAGGGCGATTGCGGCTGCTGCGGCTTCTAGATCAGCATCAGCAAAGACAACAACAGGAGCTTTGCCACCGAGTTCGAGGTGAACGCGCTTGAGATCACTGCTTGCAGATTGGGCAACTTCCATACCGGCGCGAACTGAACCAGTGATGGAGACCATCGCAGGAATCTTGTGTTCGACTAGTAGACGACCAGTGTCGCGATCGCCAGTAACAACGTTAAACACACCGGCAGGTAAGAACTCCGACATTACTTCGGCCATGAAAACTGTAGAGGCAGGTGTTGTATCACTTGGCTTGAGCACGACGGTGTTTCCTGCAGCGATAGCAGGTGCCCATTTCCAGACAGCCATCATCATTGGATAGTTCCATGGAGTTACTTGTGCGCAGACGCCGATGGGCTCGCGACGAATAAATGAAGTCATGCCACGCATATATTCACCGGCTGACTTACCTTCTAGATGACGCGCTGCACCTGCGAAGAAGCGAATCTCATCGATCATCGGTGGAACTTCTTCAGAGAGAGTTAGACCGATCGGCTTGCCAGTATTTTCAGATTCGATGGCAACAATCTCATCGGCCCGTGACTCCAGAGCATCGGCGATCTTAAGCAGAGCGCGTTGGCGTTCGCCCGGGGTGGTCTCGCGCCACTCCTCAAATGCTGCAGCGGCGGCCTTGAGGGCTCGGTCAACATCGGCGGCATTAGAGAGTTGGGCGGTTGCATATGCCTGGCCGGTCGATGGGTTGATGATTTCGGTTGTTGCGCCAGAGCTAGATTCTGTAGAGGCGCCAGCGATAAAGTTGTTGAGGCTTTTCATGCCCCCACTCTATCCCCGTCGTAAACGAACTCCCAAGAGGTACATCTTGCATCCCAAGCAGTAGCCGAAAGCTGAATTTAGGAAGGCGGCAAAGAGGGCAAAGGATGTGGCGATTGTGAAAAGCGGCCAGACGTGGCTTAGAGCCCCAACTGTTGCCAAAAGCGCAAAGAGAAATCCGACAAATTGTGCGAATTGGGGTGGGCGAACATCCTCTGACTCAAACTCCTTGGAGAGTCTTGGTTGTACGAAGCGCTTGTATAACCAGGCATAAGGAGACTTTGGTGGGCCGGCAAAAGCACCAAATGCAAATTGCACCAACTGAATGATGATCACCACGGGAGAGCGCGTAATGAGAGCAATGATTAAAACTATCGAAGTCAGTCCTGCAGACCAACGTGGACCACGAGCATCAATCATCATTATCCTCCGTTAAATTCTCGCGAGTGCATTGACAACTTGATCGCGCTTGGGAGCACCAACTGCGCGTGCAATCTCTTTACCTTCAGAATTTAAAAATAACGTTGTAGGAGTTTGGCGAATATCTAAACGACGCACCAGATCCAATTTACTTTCTGCATCAACTTCAACATGCTTGATCTTTGGATAATGCGAAATTACAGAAGAGAGTGTGCTTCGAGTTGCGCGGCACGGGGTGCAGAAGGCACTTGAGAATTGAAGGACTGTTGCAACTTCGCCAAGCTCGCTACCAATTTCTGCTGCACTCACTTGATGGCGTGAATCCGCTTTGACGTTTACTTTGCCAGTGCGGCTCCGATCCACGAAGCCATAGGCCAGCGCGATAATTAAAACCGCGGCGACTATGAGGAGCGAATGCATGGCGCAATTTTCACATCTGAGTCGCGAGAAACCTAAACGCGGATTATTCGCAAGAGCGATTTACTCTTACGGACCAGTAATAAGAATTTTAGGGACACGATCCATTTTTAATTGAATTTTCAACCAAAATTATTTATTGTAAGAATTGATACGGCTGAGCCTCGGTTTAGCCGCCCGACTAGTAAATAAAGGACTTCAATGGACAAAGTTGTGATTGAAATCGGACGAATTCTCTTCGCCTTCCTCTTTATCGGATCTGGAATTGGCCACCTCACCAAGACAGCCGCACTGACTGGCTACGCTAAATATAAGAAACTCCCTGCCGCCAAGTTGGGTGTGATCGTCTCTGGATTATTCATTCTGCTCGGAGGACTCTCTGTGCTGCTCGGTCTCTGGGTAGATCTTGGCGCACTTCTCCTCGTGATCTTCTTGTTCCCTGCAGCATTCATCTTCCACAACTATTGGACCGAGACCGATGAGCGTTCTAAGGCCACTGAGCAGGCCCAATTCACTAAAGACTTGGCTCTTGCCGGTGCTGCCTTGATCATCCTCGGTCTAACAGTCAAGGGACATGGAATCACCGCTGATAACTTTGGTTGGGTAATTTCAAAGGCACATATCGCTCTCTGGAAGTAACTCTTAGCTAAACAGATTGAAAAATAGCCCTCGAGGATCTCCTCGGGGGCTATTTAAATTTGGGGGCGAGCTCCTACCGCCGAGACGCAACTGGCGGCGAAATTTGCGCCATTATGGAGAGAGTCGAGCAAACTCTTCTTCTCAATCCAGCTTTGAATAAATCCCGCGGCAAATGCATCTCCTGCACCGGTTGTATCCACGACGTTAACCTCAACAGCTGGAATCTGAACTAATGCTGCATCTCGGGATTGAGCCAACGCTCCGTTACTACCGCGCTTAATAACCACGAGTGGAGTCAATTTCAATAACTGGGCAGCTGCTTCGACCGGATTGTTCTTTCCACTTAAGAAATGCGCCTCTTCTTCGTTAAGAATCACTACATCGACCAAACTTAGCCACTCGCGAACTTGGTTAAGTCCCACCTCAAGCAGCACGCCAACGGTGGAAGGATCGAATACAACAGTAAGTCCACGCTCTCTCACGGCGTGCAATATTGCGAGGGCTCCGTCACGAGATTTTGGATTTACTAGTGGATAGCCCGAGAGATATACGGCGGCGAATCCATCGAGAGGTGGTAGATCGGCCAAACTCAATCCAGAGTTCGCTCCCGAATCGGGAAACATAGTTCGTTCACCTAAAGCATCGACCAGAACAATTACTACTCCTGTACCCACAGCGGGAACGATGGTTTGGGTATGTTCAACTCCATATTTATGTAACTCCGCAATCACGGTCTCTCCCGCCGCATCATCACCAACGCGCGCGATGACATGAGATGGGGTTCCATTAACTGCCAGCCACGATGCAACGTTGGCGGCGGCACCGCCTCCATGAGTTGAAATAACAGCCCGCGTCTCAACGCCCTGGCGTATAGGCGCACCAACCACTGCAGTGACATCCAGCATGATGTCACCGATGCATAGGACTTTGGTCATTTATTAAGTGCGATCGCAATCAGTGCAGCGAGGTGCGAGTTAGCTTTAATGATGTCGATATTTACGCGCAGTGATTCACCTTTACTTTGGGTATGGAAATACTCCAATAGGAATGGAGTAACAGCCTTACCCGTAACGTGATTTTCATCGGCTGCCTTGAGTCCAGAGTCCAGAATTTTATTATGAAGAGCTAGATCCATCTGGTTGACCACAGGATTGGCAATGACGATAGCGCGATCATTGGTTTTCAATTCGAAGCGGTTCTTCCAAATACTGGAGATCTCTTCGACGCTATCAACCCGATGCTCGATGTCGTAACCCGACTCTGTCAGGTAGAAGCCAGGGAACTTGTTAGTGCCATATCCCAGTACTGGAACTGCGAAGGTCTCAAGACGCTCCAGAGTTCCAGGAACATCCAATATTGATTTCACACCAGCGCAGACAATGACCACGGGAGTCTCGGCAAGTGCAATCAAATCTGCAGACTCATCGTACGAATGACCGCGATGCACACCACCAAGGCCTCCTGTCGCAAAAACTTTAATGCCGGCAAGAGCTGCAATGTGAGCCGTTGCAGCAACCGTTGTTGCTGCTGATTTCCTAGTCGCCTCAATAACAGCCAGGTCACGAGTGGAGGCCTTAACAACACCATCTTCATTAGCGATTCGGTCTAGTTCATGTGGCTCGAGTCCAACATGAACCACTCCATCAATCAGAGCGATCGTCGCTGGGACTGCGCCAGCGGTACGAACTATCGCCTCGACCTCCAGTGCTACTTCCAGATTACGTGGGCGAGGCAGGCCGTGACTGATGATGGTGGATTCCAGTGCAACGATCGACTGACCGGCAGCCATCGCTGCGCTGACTTCTGCAGAAAATTTAATCATGCTGCAGTTTAGAAGGCCACCAGACCTTTGGGCCAATGCTGTGCACCAGCGCTGGGACGAGGATCGAACGCACTAATAAGGTATCCATCAGTACGCCAAAGGCAACAGCAAAGCCGATCTCGGCTAGGAAGACCAGAGGCAGAATGCTCAGCACGCTGAAGGTTGCAGCCAGAACGATTCCCGCTGAGGTAATAACACCACCTGTAACGGTGACGCCTTTCGTCATTCCAAAGCGAGTTCCATGCTTAAGACTCTCTTCACGAACTCGAGTCATCAAGAAGATGTTGTAATCGATTCCCAGCGCCACCAAGAAGACGAAGGCGAAGAGTGGGAATGAAGAATCTTCTCCTGCAAAATGGAATAGGTGATGGAAGACGATCGAACAAGCTCCCAATGTTGCGTAATACGAGATTACGACCGTTACCAAAAGCAAAAGTGAGGCAATAATCGAACGCAACAAGAGTCCAAGAATTATCGCAATCAAGAGCAAGATGACCGGAATGATCACTTTCTGATCGTGACGTGTAGCGGCATCAATATCGTTGTAGACGGCAGAGGTACCACCTACCAACGATGTTGAGTCAATTCCATGAACCAAGGTGCGAAGTTGTGGAATTAATTTGATTGCTGCACTGGTATCTGGACCATAAGCCAGGGTCACGTTCAACAACTCTTTGCCATTAACAATTTTGGTCGCAGGAATTGGTTGACCTGGAACTATTGGCGTAACGGTTTGTGGAACTACCTGACTAATGCCCGGGAAGCTCTGCAACTTTGAAGTTACTTCTTGTGCCTTATCAGCACTTACAACGATTTGCGTTGGTTGACCTTGACCGCCAGGGAAGTATGTTGTCAATTGCTCCTGACCGATTACAGAGTCAGTGCGCTTTGTGAATGATTGGGCTGTTGACAAGCCATTTGAGTGAAGCGTTGAGGCGAAAGCTGCAAGCACTATAAGAATCAGGATCGAGAAGGTCAAATACTTTCTTGGGCTGCGTTCGGTCGACTTAGCTACCTTCGACCAAATGCCTGAGAGCTTCTCATCGGCAGTATTGAACTTAGGTCGCTTAGGCCAGAAAATCCAACGACCAAAGAGAACGAGTAGGGCTGGCAATAAAGTAAGAATCGTTACCATCGCGCAGACAATTCCAATTGCACCTACTGGTCCTAGTCCACGGTTATTTGTAAGTTGCGAAAGTAGGAGCATCAATAAACCTAGAGCAACCGTTGATCCGGAAGCTACGATTGGCTCTACAACTCCACGCCACGCAACTTTCATGGCATCTACACGATGCTCATAGTTGTGCAGCTCTTCTCGATAGCGGGCAACCAATAAGAGTGAATAGTCGGTTGCGGCGCCTAAGACCAGCACCGACAAAATTCCCTGCGACTGCCCATCAAGGGTAATGATGTTGTGCTTCGCCAATTCATAGATGACTCCACCTGCAAGGGTAAGAGCAAAGACCGATGAGATCAAAGGAATGAATGGCAGGAATGGTGAGCGATATACAACAACCAGAATGAAGAAAATTACAATCACAGTTGTAAACAACAGGCTGGTATCTAGACCACTGAAGGAGTTGAAGAGGTCAGCGAACAATCCACCGAGTCCAGTCGTGTGAGTTACAAATCCGTTTGCTTGAGCATATTGCGTTGCGTAGTACCTAATAGTTGTAACGACTGCCAAAAGTGCAGGCTTCTTATCTGGCAAGTTAGTTTGGGAGAGATTCGAATCCAAAGGTATGTTGGCCAGAATCGCATCGTTCTTAGCAGAGGGAAAAGCTCCAATCTGTGCGCCAGGTGAAAGGTATTTGGAGATTGGAATCGAAATCGGATTTCCCTTGGCATCTTTAACTAATTGCCCCTTGGAATCGACCAGGTCTTTCTGAACAAGTTGTTGAACAAAGGCATTTGCCGCAATGACTTTGGAGGTATCTACCTTGCCCTCGAAGAGAACGAGAGTCGGGAACTGATTGTTAGTCGTGTTATCGGCAAATGTTGCGATGGCATCAGATGCCTTTGATGCCTCGGAGTTTGCAGGCAAGAATTTGGAATTGTCATTCTTTTGAACGCTTGAAAGGTTTCCAAAGAGAGGACCTGCGGCGCTGCTAATAAGCAGCCACACAACTGTCACGCCGGCAGCCACCCAAATAAGTCGACGATGGTTCTTCTTTACGCTGGTCGCAACAGACACAGGAGACCCCTTTAGTTCGATTGACGGGACAATCTTAAAGAAGGGCTAGAACCCCTGCAATTTCAGGCGTTCCGACAAGCCAACTAGTGAACGCGGCTCCCTAGATTGATTGTCAACCAATTAAAATTCTCATGAGATGCAGAAATCACCTTATTTTCCAGGGATCCAACAGATGCGATTTCAACGACAACCAGATCACCAGGAGATAGATTGAAATCCATATTGGGGACTAGTCCTGTCCCAGTACTCAAAATAGCGCCCTGCGGAAAACTCATATTCATAAAGAGGTAGTTAACTAGTTCCTCAAATTTTCTATGCATTTCGTGGGTGCTCGTGGTTCCACCCCAAATGATTTCTCCAGCGCGCTCCACCTTGACCGAAATATCAAGCGCATAAATATCTTCGATCTCCCAGATCGGAACAATGCCAGGACCGACTGCGGCTGATCCTAAATAGACCTTTGCTTGCGGAAGATAAAGTGGATTTTCTCCTTCGATATTTCGCGAAGAGACATCATCACAAATGGTGACACCTACTATTTCACCCGCAGCGTTTGTTACCAACGCGAGTTCAGGCTCTGGAGCATTGATCGTTGAATCTGGTCTCACGCCTATGGGCTCACCGTGACCAACTACGCGCCAGGCAACGCTCTTGAAAAATAATTCAGGACGTGCCGCATCATAAACACGTGAATAAACATCGGAGTGATCGCTCTCCTCTTCACGTGCTGCGCGAGACCTCTTATATGTAACGCCTGCCGCCCACACCTCTGTTAGTTGATCCACGGGTGGGAGCAGATAGTGGATTTCGCTAGTAACTCCGCCAGCTAATGCGGATTCGACTGCAGAACGTAACTCGCTCAACGAAAGCGCGAGAAGGCTTGCCATGGAATCGGTAGGAATGAGAGAGGCTACGTTCGAATCCGCGCCTCGAATTCCTACTCTGACTTCGTTGTTGAGATCTAGGAATCGAATTAATTGATGGGACATATCTACTCTCTCGTTATTTATCGTTTGATGAATTTTGGTTGGCGCTTCTCTTTAAATGCAATGCGACCCTCATGGGCATCCTCTGTAGCGAGACAGATCACTTGTAAGTCGCGTTCATAGGCGATGGCATCTTCGCGACTCATGCTGAAAGCGGCACGAATATTGCTCTTGGCACTTTCGGCGGCGATCGGAGCGTTGGCAGCGATCACGGCAGCGATCTCATTGGCTCGTGGAAGTAATTGATCTGTAGTTACTACTTCAGAGACAAGTCCCCACGCCAGCGCCTTTGTGGCATCAATTGGCTCACCAGTCATGATCATCAAAGCTGTATTACTGGATCCAATCGCTTCGGCCAAGAGGGCTGTCATTCCACCGCCGCCGATCCAGCCCAACTTAATTTCGGGAGCCCCAAATTTTGCACTCTGAGCACTAATGCGAATATCGCACCCGAGGGCCATTTCCAGACCTCCGCCTAGCGCCCACCCATTGATAGCCACAATCGTTGGCTTTTTAATAGAGCGGATCGCCTCGCAATAACCGCTGTGTGTGCGCCAATCCCATGGGGTTGGGAAGTTATCCAGATCTTTTATGTCGGAGCCGGCACAGAAAGCTTTCTCTCCCGCGGAGGTAAGAATCACTACACGGATCGCATCATTCTGGTTGCACTCGGCAACGAACTTTTCTAGCAGAGCCGTCATCTCCTTCGTCATCGCATTAAGTTTTTCGGGACGGTTAAGCGTGATCGTTGCTACTTGACCAATGTGCGAAAAGAGAATTTCTTCCGTCATGAGAGCTCCAATGCAACAACATTTTTAGATCGAAGTAAATCTGCGATCTCTTGCTCTGTAAAACCGATCCCCGACAGAACTTCCAACGTATGCTCTCCAACTTGTGGAGCTCCGTTAAAGACTTGTGCAGGAGTCTGCGAAAACTTATAGGGGAATCCCGGAGTCTTAACTAAACCTTCTGTGGGATGTTCGTACTCAACAAAAGTTTGGTTATGAATAATCTGCGGATCATTAACCAACTCTTTATATCCGTAGACCTCTCCGACCCAGATGCCATGTTCGCGGAAGATTGCGAGCCACTCTTCAGTAGTTTTGCTCGTGAGATGAAATTGCGTACGCTCAAAGATCTGATCGCGATGTTTCCACGAGTCAGTCTCGTCGTCGTAGTTCAAGAAAGTATCTTCACCAATTAATTCACCTAACAACTTAAGTGGTGGAAATGCCAGTGCCATGAAGGAGTTGGAGGTCGCAAAAATTCCGTACGGGGCACGGATGTATGAGTGTCCGTGTGGCTGCGATGATCGTGTCTGTTGTACGTGACCCACTGTGTGTACCGAAATCTCTTGCATCTGCAACGTTGTAATGACATCGAGCATGTTGATGGAGACCATCTGCCCCTGTCCGGTTCGTTCTCTATGAAGTAAGGCTGCGATCGTTGCCTCGGATGCTGCCGCCGCAGTAACTGCGTCGACAATGAACTGGCCACTTGGCGTAGGTGGTTGATCTGCCTTACCGGTAGACATCATCGCGCCAGACATCGCCTGCAAGAGCATGTCTTGTCCAGGTCGATCTAGGTACGGTCCGCTCTCTCCATAACCAGAGATTGAGATATAAATCAGATCCACTTTTATAGCTTTGAGGGATTCGTAATCAACGCCGAGCCGCGCTGCAACTCCGGGGCGATAGTTTTGTAAAAATGCATCAGATGTAGCGACGAGCCTGTGGAGAACTTTCATACCCTCTTCAGATTTCAAGTTCAGGGCGATCGACTTCTTATTTCTATTAAGTGAGAGGAACGAGACATTGATGACATTTCCTCTAGCTCCACCCGCAGCTACATGGCGTTGCCACTCACCGGTGACGGGTTCGATCTTTATGACCTCCGCACCTAAATCACCTAAGCGTTGTGCCGCAAAAGGCCCCGCCATCGCGATAGAGCAATCCAAAATTCGGTAGCTACTTAGAATTCCCACTATTGCATCACCCATCCACCATCGACGCTCAACGATTGTCCAGTAATAAATCCAGTGTCCGCATCAATAAAGAACAAGATTGCATTCACGATATCGTGCGGTGTACCCCTACGTTTGATTGATTGGTGAGAGAGCACAAAATTGGTGTACTCATCAAGATTGGGATGAATCTTCTCGGCATCCGTAGGAAATGCGCCGGGAGACAAACAATTCGAAGTAATACCGTGGGCACCAAATTCACGCGCCCATGCTCGCGAAAGTCCCAGGAGCGTTCCTTTAGAGGCAACGTATGGCGAGAGATTCTCCCAACCACCCCCGAAGGTAATGCTGGTGATGTTAACGATTCGCCCAAACTTCTTCTCTTTCATAGAAGGAAGAGTTAATTGGGCACAGATAACGGCTGACTCAACATTTACTTTCTGCACCAACTTGTATTCATCTAAAGTAAATTCTTCGAAGGGCTTGGCAGGATAAATAGCGGCATTGTTTATCAGAGTATCGATCCCACCAACATCTGCTATCGCGCTACTCACCTCATTTCTCAACGAAACTTCGTCACTTAAATCAACACTCTTCACGATGAGTCGCTCTGCATACTCATCCCCCAAGCGCAACAGGTTTTCAATCTTCACTGGATCTCGATCAAGGACGACGACCGTCGCTCCCTTAGCTAATAGAGCGAGTACACCCGGAAGTCCTAGTCCGCCTGCACCACCTGTATAGAGAACCTTGCGATTGCTCAGATCATTCATTATTTATTTCCACCCATTTATTTCCGGATAGTTCCCACTCGGAACCGGATAAGGATCACTTGTTTGAATTGCGAGCGCATGAACTCGATCTCTCAAATCACTTATTTGCTCTTTACCTTCATGCACTCGGAAGACAGTGTGGTAATTGCGCTCATCGTTATGTTCCAACCAAATTAATTCTCCACGTTCACGAGCAAACTCTTTTCCTAGAACGTGATGTGTGGAGGGCTCAATTCCAATTGCGTACATGCCATCTTGAAAGTTCTGCCATTGAAATTGTGCTGGGAACTGCGACTTGTTGCTCTCGACCGAGAAGGCGAGGCCGATGCGATCATTCACAATTGCCGTCTGCGTTTTCCCGTGAGCATCTGCTGCCATCTCGTGCTGCCAGACTTGTTCATGGAATTTCTTTTGTGGGCCAGGAAGTGGGTTGTAACCAACACCTTGTTTCCTGTAATCAGCACCTGCATGTGCAGCCCAGACGGTGTCTTTGATGGGAGCTAAGTACTCAGAGCCTTCATCGAGAATCGGATATCCTATATTGATGTGGTAACAAAACATATGTGGGGTGCGATTAAATCCATGATTGATGACGCGGTCTTTAATGTGAATCTCACTAGAACCAAGATCCACTTCGATCCGCCTCACCAAATGTAAATCTTCACCAAAGACGGCTGCTTGCACAACAAGGCCTTCGCAGTAGAGCGTGCACTCGTCCCCGCTCCAGAGTTCTCCGTAGCTAAGAAGTTTTCCTGGAATTGTTCCGATGCGACCATGCAGAGAACTCTTCACCGTCTTGCGTGGTGAGTAGTTGAAATGTTCAGCGCTCTCCTCGTTCATGAAAAGGGTGTGATCGAGTCCGCATGTGACGAGCAAACCAGAGAAGGAACGCAGCCAGGCCAACCCACCTTCGCCTTCGTATTCATGGAGAGATGGATTTCTAAAGCCTGTAGGTGATTGCCAGCCGATGGCGTTACCTTTGAACTCGCAATCAGCGATATCAAATGCCCGATCAATCAAAACATTAAATTTAAGTCCGGAACCGGTACGAAATTCCAAGGTGCGAATGCCGCGTTCAACGCCATCGTCTAAAGTCATAAGGCGTACGCCGGCGAATTGAGAGAGTGAGCCAGAGCGCTGCTCGATTTCTAGGCGGGAGAGATTCTTGCCGAAGAGGTGAGCCACGAGTGGACTTTACTCTAAGCGGGGTTTTAAGAATATGGGTGGGCCCCGTCGGGCTCGAACCGACGACCCACGGATTAAAAGTCCGTTGCTCTACCGACTGAGCTAGGGGCCCTGAACCAATAAAGCAGATCTGACAAAAGTCGAACCAGATTGGAACGGTAGTGAATTGTAGCGAGCATTTTCACGCCCAAAAGCCACGCTGGGAGAGGCATAAAGAGAAATCTTGGAATCCGGTCGAGACTGAACCCCACATCAAACGCTCGTAGATAGCTCCTTAAGTGCCCTTATTGCGAGTTCGGCATGCATTTCTACACCGACACACAACACGCGATCGTCGAAGGTAGCCAGTGCACTGTGGTTAGTAGGAGCCGTGAGGAATTCATCACTCGTGCAGGCCCCCATAAACATGTAACTTCCTGGAACTTCAAGCAATACTCTGGAGAAGTCCTCCGCTCCAGGTGTGGGGTGCTCCATCGGTACATAACAATCAGAGCCAAATAAATCTACGACAGTGTCTCTCACAAACTGTGCGTGCTCGGGGTCATTAATCGTCACCGGGTATTGCCCTGAGATAACTGCATCTACTTCGAGGCCAAACCCTTCGCCGATTTTTTCACAGAGCAACTTTGCTTCCCGAAGAATCTTCTCTCGAGCTTCAAGTGAGAATGCCCTAATAGTTACTCCGAATTTTGCCTCGCTCGGAATAATGTTTTCTGCAGTACCCGCGTGAAAGTATCCAACGGTGACTACAACGGGATCGAAAATGTCGAACTTTCGCGTTACAAGTATTTGTAAATCACCGACCATCTGAGCGGCCACTGCAATTGGATCCTTTGCAGCATGTGGTCCCGAACCATGACCACCTGCACCGCGCACCGTTACATAGAGCGCATCGGCGGAAGCCATCATTGTTCCCGGCCTCGTTGCAATGACATTTCGCGGCACACTTCCAGTAGTTACGTGCATTCCGTATGCAGCCGAGACTCTAACTCCTGCGGCATCCAAAACGCCTTCGGCGATCATGTGAGCGGCGCCATCGTCACCCTCTTCACCTGGCTGAAACATAAAAACAACATCGCCTTGCAATTTATCTCTGTGTGCCGAGAGCAATTTTGCCGCACCGACGAGCATCGTCGTATGTAAATCATGTCCGCAGGCATGCATCGCACCATCGATTGTGCTCGCGTAATCCAGACCCGTCTCCTCTTTAACTGGAAGCGCATCCATATCGCCTCGAAGAAGCACGGCCTTTCCACGCTTTGCTCCGCGCAGAACCGCAGTCACAGATGAAGATGTCTTACCTAACGTGATCTCTAGGTCGAGTCCATCCANCGCCTCAAGAACCATTGCTTGGGTCTCTGGTAAATGTAGCCCTATCTCGGGGCGTTGATGCAGTCGATGCCGTAGTTCAACTAGCTCTGGTTGAAGTGCAACTGCATCGGTATGAATTACTGACTCGTTATCCATTTAACTCCCCGTGGATCTCAGCGAGATATCAATAGCGTGAGAGTACTTATGGAAGGAGTCAATAGATAGGGGGATAGATTCAAACATTTATTAAGGAGAGAAGTCGATTAGACAAAACCCTTAATCGTTTAGTTACTCGACGAAAGCAGAACGTTGCAATCGATCACGAATTGCCGCGGCTAGCCCATCTCCACCTGGTTGCAGAACAACTACAACCTCTAGCCCAAGTTGATCAGCCTTGCGAAGGGCTAGATAAAGCTCGCGGGCATATTGCTCGATGGAACTTGGAGCCGAGAGGCGAATGACCCCATTGGGTGTTGGAATCTGATCGGGTGCAATAAGCCCATCACCCGCCTCGGCAACCACATCGAGAAGCACCTTCGCTTTAGGTGAGTAATGAGAGTTGAGCGAGCCCGAAACTCTTATAGAAGATGGATTGGACTCAAGTGCGACTAATCCAGTGGACTCTTCGACCAT
>JGI24891J29808_1000633_pt1 | contig 14635 bp, 32 predicted proteins | sample FreactcultuFSWF8_FD_29808 | JGI IMG/M metagenome (IMG submission 29808) | reverse complement strand
TTGTCATACATCTGTTTCAAATTAACTACAATCCCAATGGCGACAGCAAAACCTCCAAGGCAACCGCCGCCAAATCCCGCAATGAGCGCGTCAATCTCCGTCATGTTCATCCTCAACCATAAGCTTAACTACATCATTGGTGATGTTCTTAACGATTTCTTCGATTTGATATACTAGCAACCCGTATGACACCAGGTTGCTGCGTATTGTTCTTTCCAGTAGTTCAATGTCCATATTGTTTCCTTGTGTTCAATATCAGAACGGGATGTCGCTCGAATCGTTGGGAAGCCCGCTTACCGCGTTACGTGAAAACGCTGTCTCAAGATGGCTCGGTCTACCAACAACCTCAGATTTAACTCCAGTAACGCACTCAAACCCAGCAGCAGGGTGAACCTCTGAAATATAGTTGCCTTCAGACATTGTGCCGTCATTATTGACCATGTTCCATTCAGCTATCTTTACGCCAAGAATCTTGCCTTTGAATACCAATAAATCAGAATCTTTTGGAGCGTCATTGTGAGTTGGCTTTTGTCCGGTAAGATCATAAATGCGCTTTAACATGTTGATTGAGCGGTCTGCTATGCTCGCCTTGGAATCAAAGCACTTAATCTTGTGAATAACTTCACGGTTTTTGAACTCTCCATCGGCGAGCTTATAGACAGCTTTAAGGAACGGATTGCCTTGCTTGTCTTTATCATTAACAAATTCTTTAATCATTGCGACTGCACAGGTTCCGTCTGGAATAACTTTAAACGATGCAACGTGACTTGACGCTTCATCTCCTTTGGCAAGCTCATTATTTGATAGTGTCCAAAAACTCATTCTGTTTCTCCATCTTCGTTAAAATATTTAGTCATCTGTTCTTTCACGTATTGCAGGTCGTTGTCTATGTATAAATCTGAAAATAAGCCAAGCGGCGTTTTACTCATGTTATGGCCATCGTAGTTTGTACTAAATTGATAGACACCATCATTTACCATGGCGGTTAAAACGTTAGTAAATTTACCCTCTATGCATATATATTGATCAATCATTTTACCAACAGTTTTCGGCTTTGAACGACCTTGACTATCAGTTTCTGTATGCATCATCACAAAGCAATATAAGTCTTCACGCAAGTTAGAAACGATGTCCAGTATATCAAACATGTCTTTGGCAATCTCTATGAATCGATCGTAGCCTCTTTGATTGGCCTTTCTCATGAAGCTATTTGTGATTGTATAGCCGAAGTCATCAATAACTAACGTTTTAATGTCTTTTCGTTTGTTGTTAATCAGGTTAATAACACGCTTGATAGTTGTGATATCGTCCGTTGCGTAATAGTTGCCTGTTAAGCCATCAGAAGATAAAGGTTGATATTTTGATTTTGCGCCACGAAACGGCAATGGCTTTCCAATTACGTTTACAATAAATGTTTCTTCGGGATTAAGTGTTCTAATTGAGGTTGATTTGCCTACACCCGACTCGCCTAAGATTAAGACTGCGTTTGACATTTCTTTCTCCCGGGTTTAGCGCGACCTTTTGAAAACATGTCATGCATATTATCTTTTTGAGTTCCAATGAATAAATGATCTGGATTACAGCACAATCTATTGTCACATTTATGAAGAATCAATAAATTATCTGGAATTTCTCCTACAAATGCTTCATATGACACACGATGAATCTTGAGCCGTTTTTTATTATGAGTAATAGATCCATATCCACGACCTCTTGTTGCTCCAGTCCAATTCCAGCACCCAGAAACATTATCAATATATATTTTTGAAAGAATTCTCTCTTTAATAGGGATCTCGCAGCAAGATTTCTTTAAAACTGATTTATGACGCTTGAATCTTATATAGTGGGTATTACAATATCCTAAAGCAAGATGAACTTTACCGCAGGATTCAACAGTGCAGAATCTCATATTCAAACTCCAGCAGTTATCTGTATATTCAACTTTGCCGGACGCTTAGAGATTATCTCATTAAGAATTTCCAACTCTTTCGCAGACGCATGTTCGTAGGATTCACGAAGAATCTTTTTATTGATTTCATATTTAGTTACACGAGTAATCGGGTCAATCGAGCTATTCAAATGACGACCCAACATTTCATACTTCTCTTTGTCGAGAACGTAGTTATATCCCGTCTTGCACGTGATCTTGAACCGACCCTCAATGTAGCTTTTCTGTCCATTGTCAGGATGTTCTAGCAAAGCAGCCATGTGTTTCTCAAGCTCCTCTTTTACCCTGCTTAAATCCGCGATTTCGTAAGCAAGTCTTTCAAGAACCTGAGCTGTTTCTATAATTGCATCTTCTCTTAACATTTATTTCTCTCCGTTAGCGTCTTTATTGACGAACCATAACTTTAACACTCCCTCTTGCGCCTGTCAACTGTTTGGCATATAATATTTGCATAGGAGGTAATAAGAATGACAATTGACGAACTAAAAAGTTATTACAAATCAAGCTACGCATTTAACCGAGCAACCAAGATGTCACACAGTAGTTATCAGAACTGGTGTGAATGGGGATTTATACCGATAGAAAGCCAGATGAAGATTGAGATATTGAGCTGCGGCGGCCTTAAAGCTGATTTGAAACATGGGAGAAAAGAATGACACATGAAGACATAGCATTAATATGCATTCACTACTTGAGATTGGGTAGAGAATAATAATCTTTGGAGAATGCACAATGAGTATAGCAAGAGATATAGAGAGAGATTCATTAGACGCGACGCAAGCGTTTGTGAATGCGGTAATGACGGGCGAGAAGAGTTCCGTACATGCATGGCAAGATGTACACGACTATCCATTTTTTACATTTAGGGACGGTTCTATTATGGAATTTAAGCTTGCATATAAGCGTGAAGTTAAATGGGTTCGTTGTTATGAAAGCTTTGAAGATTATGAAGATACTATGAAGATAGTATGAAGGATGTGGAGTGATGGGAATAACTGAGAAGGGGGTTAAATAATGGGAACTAGAGCTTTGTTGCATGTGAAGGAGAGGGGGTTGGAAATATGAGCACAATAACATACTTACCCGGGGTCGCTTCATTAGGCGTTGAAATTGAGATTAAATCAGCATCAAATAAAATAATATTAAGTGATATCAAATGCAACAATTCGGTTTACTATCTTGGCGATAATGGCGAGATGATTTGCGGTAAATGGGATTTGATAAGCAGCGACGACAAAAGCGCACGATATAGAATGGTGAAAAAATAATGGATAAAATTGATGAATAAACTACTAATAACCTGCTTGGCATTGTCCCTAACAGGCTGCGGAGACAATCCATTCAACGACCATGAGCCAATCCAAGATACGGACTACGCATCAATCAGAATCGAGATGGACAGATGCGCCCACGTCGATGAAGAAGGCTCATTTTTAGCATCGATGAGGTGGTCGCCTAAGATGGCTTGCTTGAATCACTTAAAGACGAGGATTGTGCATACTGGGAAGGCTAGTGAGGAGATTTATCGATGAATGGCGCAACAATGGGGATAGCGGAGGATTTTACAGATGATTAAATTAATATTCGAATGTATGAAATGTCATTTAAAAGTTGAATGTATTAATCCTGATTCAAGTTTAGAGCAACCGTTTTGTGATTATTGTTGTCGCCCAATGTTTTTAGTTAAAACGGTAATTAAGGAGGATTCTACAGATGAATGATTTCACGAAAGAAGAGCTAATTAACATTTATAACGCAGCATGTTATGAATTACATCATGGATGCCCACCGATTGAATTAGAGCATGTAAAAGACAAAATCCAATCCATGATCGACAACTATTGTGAGCATGAGAATAAACAAAATGGTTTTCTTTGCCAAGAGTGCGTAGATTGTGGGAGGTGTTGTTGAATGATTAACCTATCAACCCTACACGCAAAACTAATATTCATGCTAACAAACCAGAATCAGCTTAAAGAAGAGCATGGCGAACTACCACCATGGAATAAGGGTTACAAAGAGGCTGTTGAGGATATTTTGCATTATTTGGAGCATGGGGAAGATGAGTGATATAACGGCCGATGAAGTAATCCAAAAAATAATCACGTATTCTGAAATTTTTTACAGGGCTGGACTTGAGAAGTTATTAAAAGATTACCCAATGATGCTCACACCATTTGAAATGTTTCTGTTGGTTAGAAAATTAAATGATAGTTTTATGCATACACCTACTGAAGTAAATATCATGGTGTTTTATGGTGTTTCATTGAGGGTAGTGGAATGACTGACTTCAAACCAAAAGACCTAGTCTACTGGGTCTTCAAAAACGGCGATAAAGCCCTTTGTACGGTCAATGAGATACATGGCGACGATCGTATGTGGGTTACATGGCATAGTGATGGATTTGTTAATCTTATGCCGACGAAAGGGTTTGTTCTAGCTAACGGAGAGGAAAATGACAAAGTTTGAAACGCTACTAAAGCTATCAGAAATAAAGGGCGCAATGCTATCCGCTGAATCAGCGCATGTTCCTTATGGCATGATTTGCGAATTGATTCATGATTTGCAGGATGATGACGACGACGAATGCCCTGGCTGCGGATGTCCATCGCATGATAGATGTCATGTTTGTCGTCAGTTTCATGATTAACAATCTGTATTAATGACTGGAAATTAGATCAAAGATTAGTTAGAATGACGGCTGGTTGGTACGTCAATACCTTCCAGCCGTTGTGCGATGCACTTCGGCAATACAACCCTGTAGTGAGGGCTATATATGCTTCATATTTTATCACAGCTACAAATCCATGCAACACTTTTTATTAATTTCGTATCAACGGAAGGATTCGTCACATGCAAAATTTATTACTTGAAATGTCAATGCGCTTCGCGCCTAAAATGGGGGATCAATATCACCAGGAATTTGTAAGGATAGCTATGGATATTAAACGCATTGAAGCTTTAAAAGGGAACGCCCGTCCGGAAAACGGGCATTTTATGAATCTAAACAAGGAAACACAGCAATGAGTATAACACAAGAGAGAAATTTTGAGCAGCTAAATAGTAAATTACCGATAAATATGTTTGTTATGAAATATTTACCTGATGGGAAAAAGAAAAATAATGAATGGGTTTCGCTAAATCCTACAAGACAAGATTCAAAGCCTGGTTCTTTTTCAGTGAACCTTAACACAGGAGTATGGAAGGAGTTTGCAGGAGATGGGGATGGAGGTAATGACATGATAAGTCTTTATGCCTACATTAAAGGATGCTCACAAAGCCAAGCTTATGATGAGTTATCACAAATTTACGCTCATTCAATGCCGATACCAAAATCAAATAAACCAGAAAAAGATGAAGGTATAGTAATTTACCCGGCTCCAGCAGATGCAGGAACTCCAGCAGAAGATAATCGCGCAATGGAATTCTGCTACAGAAATGAAAACAATCAAGTTCTGTTGTACGTTTTCAGGTACAACAATCCAGATGGTTCAAGACGTTTAACACCACCATGTACTTATAGGCTATTCAAAGACGGCTCTAAAAGCTGGCATAAAAAAGGAATTGATGAGCATCCAAAACCTTTGTATCACATACCAGAATTGCTTGAACGACCGCAAGCAAGAGTAATTTTAGTTGAAGGTGAAAAAGCAGCAGAAGCCGCACAAAGATTAATGCCTGANTGGGTTGCAACTTGCTGGCATGGTGGAAGCAATGCAGCAAATCTAGTTGATTATTCATATTTAAAAGACCGTGATGTCATTCTGTGGCCTGACAATGATGATCCAGGATTTAAAGCAATGAAGGTGGCTCTTTCCAAACTAAAACCAATTGCAAAATCTGTTCGCTCTATTGATATACGATATCTTGAAACTAAAAATCCAACATGGGATTTAGCAGACGGAGAAGCCGAGGGGATCACATACGATGAGATCATGCAGTTGATAGACATGCAGACAGAAACGGAATTAACCTATCCTGATTTATCAAACCATACTAAACCAAGACCTCTTGATACCGCAGATAATTACAAAGCACTTCTTAAACACTTCAGAATAAAAAATTCATGGAATATGATGAAACGAATCAGAACTATTGAAGTGCCTGGAATTAAATTCTATGGAGAAGAATCTGAAAACGCAGCTTTAAACTATATAACAGATTTAGCCGTTAAAAATGATTTAAATATTAGAAGAATTGATAAACATCTTGATGCTATAGCTTGGTCAAATCCATTTCATCCGGTGCGTGACTGGGTTTTAAGCAAACCACTTAATCAAAAAAATATATTCGATGACTTTCTTAAATGTGTTCAGACTACAAATAACGTTTTGTCTTATATTTTAATTAAACGTTGGATGGTTTCTGCAATTACTGCGTTGTTTAATGATTCTGATTTTTGCTCGCAAGGCGTTTTGGTAATTCAAGGCGAACCAGGAACTCACAAATCTAGTTTTATTATGTCTTTAGTGCCGAATGAGCTAAAAGCAATTAAAGGTGGAACATCTTTAGATCCATCAAAGAAAGATGATATTTTTACATTATCTGCTTACTGGATTGCTGAACTCGGTGAATTAGATGCAACCTTTCGTAAAGCTGATATTGCTCGCTTAAAATCCCATATCACAAACGATGTCGATGATGTTCGTCGGCCACATGCCGTTAGAAATAGTCAGATGACAAGACGCACAGTCTACGCCGCTACAGTCAATGATGAAAAGTTTTTAGTGGACACTACCGGCAATCGTCGTTGGTGGACAATATCAATCACTGAGCCTATAAAAACGCGACATGGTTTAGATATGCAACAGGTTTGGCGTGCTGTTTATGATATGTGGTTAGCTGGTGAATCACCGACTTTGCTTGAAGATGAAATGAAGTTGTTGAATGAATCAAATAAAGAATTTGAATATATCGATCCTTTTCAAGAAAAACTCGATGCTTATTTTAATTGGGAATGGAAAGACAGGCTTTGGATGAATTCATCTCAAGTATTAGAAAAAATTGGTTATACAAATATAAATCCTTCTCAAGCCACTAAAATGGGAAGAATTTTATCAAAAAGAAAAATGGAAAAGAAAATGCTTCAGGGCGTCTCTTATTACAATATGCCAATTTTTAATATTAATTCAGGTGGACATAAGGTGGACTAAGGTGGACTAAGGTGGACATGGTTTTTGATAGTCCACCTCCTGAGAACCAGTCTAGTATTGGTCTAGGTGGACTAGGTGGACTAGGTGGACATAATTATATTATATAATATATAAATATATAAATAACCTAATAATAAAGGATGTAATTATTCTATAGAAAATGCAGCTTCTGAAGAATCGTGTCCACCTCCCCCTTAAGTCCACCTAGACCATGCTGGGAGAGACTTGTTGAAAGGTGGACTAAAAATAGATGTCCACCTCGCAATATAAAAAGTTTTACAAGGAGTTAGTAAAATGATTTATTTGTATATAAGAAACCCAAGATTAAATTTTAATTTTTTAGTGAAAGTTGTGAATGATAATGAGATTTACGATGAATTTTTGCCATTAGCAATAAAACACGCAATAAAAAACGGTTATGCAATTTTTAATGACTGGATTTTTAGTTGCTGGGATAATTTAGACTGTAAGATTTATTAATTAGGAGATGTTGAAGATGAGTGTTATTGAATTTAAATGGGAAAGAGTATCCTCAGATACTTTAAGAGCTAAAGTTATTGGTGGTTGGGTTGTTACTTCTGAAGGATATTCCACAGAAACGGGAGATGTAATCTCATCAAGTATGGTTTTTGTTCCAGATCCAGATCATGAATGGAAATTTAGTTTTTGGAAGAAGCCTGATTGACCTTTCAATCCCACTGCTCGTCGCTAGGCATCAAACTCCTACGCGACGACATCAAATTCATCAANNCGCAGTTGTTACGACTGCCAAGACAAGACCATAAGGGCGTACTATCTCAGTACGCCNATATCTGGATAANCAACCTGCAATCGTGCGATAATGAATTGAAACGTATGAACTCCGGTCGCTTTGCTGCCAATAGCTGGCTAAGGGAACATCATGAACGAAGAAACCAAGATTGAACACACAGTCAAAGTCGAAGCCGAAGGATGTTGCTGTTCGGGTAGCAATTGGTGTAGATTCTTCTTTTCATCGAATGACAAAAGCACTACGGTTTCACATTCGGTTACTCCAAAAGTAGAAGAGGTTAAGCATGGCAACGGGCACAGTTAAATGGTTTTCAGAAAAAGGTTTCGGATTTATTAAGCCCGATGACGGCAGCGCAGACAATTTTTGTCACTATTCCGCTATCGTTTGTGACGGATTTAAATCTTTAAATGAAGGCGACAAAGTTACTTTTGATTCCGTTAAGGGCGCAAAAGGAATGGAAGCAAAGAATGTTAAGGTTGTTGGTAATGCGTAGGTGGCTTGTTTAATTTTGCGTTGCGTGTAGGTGCTTTAAAATCGGTTTTAGAGTATATGCGGTGACGATGCCAGAAATGGCTAGTAGTGGAAGTGCTGAAAGCGATGACCAATAACTTCCCTGGATACGGTAGGCTCGCTATAAGCATCCGTTGTAACGCTGGGGCACCGCGCCATATAGCTTATCCACTATGTCGTGGATGTAGTATCGGGAACGTTATGGCGTTTCCAAGATGTATTGGCAACCATCCAGCATGTCGCGGCTTCTTCCTCCGCGCGTTGTTCTCTGGTTGCCTTCTTTTGATGAGGTAGCCCTTATCGCGGGCCAGACGCTTTGGAAGCCAGTTCGTCTTTCTCGGTGGACTCTTTGCTACGTGGTGTACATGGATGCGATATTACATGCTCTATGTCTAGTTTGTAAAATACTTCATCCTGGTATTCTTTGAAAAACGGTAAATCATTGCCGCTTGCTCGCGTTGGTAATCTTTCAGTACGTCTTAGCATTGTTTCCTCTTTTTTAATGTTATGTAAAGTGTTGCTAACTGGCGGCTTACTACTTCCCAATCTGGATCGGTAAATCGCCAGCTTTTTGTGAAACCATCAACCAAGATTATAGGGTCGGGCTTATTCGGCGTTGTCGACATGCGAATTCTTGTCGGATAACCGAGTTCTGTCATTGCGTTGCATTGCTGGGTGACAATGTCATATTGTATTTTTGAAGGCATTTTATATCATCCTCGTCTAAATGCTTAGGTAATTTCCAACCTGATTTACGTCTATAGTAAACTTCTTCACGATCAATAATTATTTCGGGAGGTGCCCTAAATCCCAGCTTCACCTGTCCCGTAACCAAATCTACCTCGGTTACAGTTACCATTATATCATCGCCAATCATTACGGATTCTGTGCGATTGCGTTGAAGAATAAGCATTATCCATTCCTTGGCTGATTATTGTGCCGCACGTCTTCACTAGCCAATGTTTCAAAAAACGTGGGTGCTTGATTGTTAGCTAAACGTGGCGTTTGCGGAACCTCAAAACGCGATTTAATATTGCGAACGTCTTGCAATAATGCCAATATTTTCATTTCTACAATAAGTAAATATTCCAATAATTCTGAATTCATTCGGTTAATCCTTCTTCAATTTCCTTTCGGATGGTGTAAAGTGTCAATGATAGCTCAGCCAGAGTTAGCTCTAGCGATTCTATTTTGTCCAGGATTTGTTGTTTATTCATCCTTCACGCTCACTATCCAATCGCCCGATCATATCTTCCGCTGCGATGACTGCCTCAGATTCGGTTTCGTACCATTCAGCAGAGTCGTGATCATAGTCTGCGATATAGTAGCTGTAACCACATTTTGTTTCGCAGTGTTCCGCGTCATGTCCGGTTGCTATTTCTACTTCTATTGGCTCTATTTTGTATTTTATTCCGTCATGCTCTCTCATTTTCCATCCTAGTTTTATTCACCTTAGCCCTGCGCTTCGGTATGTTTGTTATTATACGCCAACTACTTGGCATGTCAACACTTAATTGACATTATTTTTATTAATAGCTATATTTAATCTATTGATTGTGGATAACATATTCTTATCCACAGAATTTGTGGATAACTATGATCAGCTTAGAGCAATATTTACAGGATTTACGCAAACGTTTAGACGATACGCGTATATGGCTGGACGAGATTAAGGCTAAATATGGCATCGTCTGATTCGCGCCGTTGTCCAACCTGTATCGGCTCAGGTGAAATATTTGGTGGTGGTTTTATGATGAAGGACTGTCCTTTGTGTGATGGTCTTGGCAAAATATATGATAAGCCGGTTGACAGTGTTAAGCCGACACAGGTGGTAATCGATAGACGTAGCAAAAGCTATAAAGAATCGATTGCTAAAATAATGGCTTCGGAAGATATCTCCCGCGATGATGCGGTGAAGATATTTGATGAAGAGTATGCAAAAATATAGGTGCGTCAATGGCAGCTGGTCGACCTACTAAATATACTGATGATTTAGCTAAACTTATTTGCTCGAGAGTCGCAACCAATCCTGTAGGTCTAGAAACCTTAGTAACTCTTTATAATGATATGCCAGAACCTTCAACAATAAAGGCTTGGCGTCATCAATATCCTCAGTTTTCGGCTTGGTATTTAGAGGCCAAATCGTTTCAATCACAAATTCTTGTCGAAGATATAGACGGTATGATCGATTGTGGTATACGTTATATTGTTGACGACAAAGGCCAGGAAAGAATAGATCCGCCTTCCGCTAGTTTGCTTATTGCGAAGATTAATAATCGTAAATGGACGGCTGCTCGTTTGGCTCCTAAAATATATGGCGATAAACAGATCATTGAACAAACTACATCCGAGAATGAGCAATTGAAAGCTGAACTGGCTGAACTTCGCGCTAAACTTGCTGAAAAGGCTAAGAGTGAGTATTGATTTAGAAAAGGAACAACTTGCCGCAATTCTTAAAGGTTCACTTCTTGAATTTACTAAAACGTTTTATCCGTTACTTACAGGGCGTGAATTAATAATCTCTAAGCCAGCAGGTAGAGAGCCGCATATAATCACGATATGTCGTGCATTGACAAGAGTTGCCCGGATGGAGATACCAAGTAATCGCTTAGTTATTTCAGTACCTCCTGGGCATGGAAAAAGCACAATGATGATTATGTGGGTTGCTTGGACTCTTGCAAGTTATCCTGATTCAAAATATCTATATATAAGTTATTCATCTTCTCTCGCTGCTAAACACACTGAGACCATTAAGCGCGTAATATCATTGGCGCATTATAGATATTTGTTTGATGTTGCTATTCGACATGACTCAAGAGGAAAGGAGTTCTTTCAAACTACAGCTGGTGGCGCAGTCGCTGCCTTTGGATCTAGCGGAAGCATCGTCGGTACGGACGGAGGTCTGCCAGGACTTGATAGATTTTCGGGTGCTGTAATACTAGATGACATGTTAAAAGTTGATGAAGCACATTCAGAAACTATTAGAAATTCTATTATTAGTAACTATCGAGAAACAATACAACAACGCGCACGTGGTATTAATGTGCCATTTGTTTCTATAGGCCAACGTGTTCATGAAGCAGATTTATCAGCTTATTTATTGTCCGGTGATGATGGGTACGAATGGGAACATGTTAAGCTTCAATCTATCGACGAAGCGGGAAATGCACTTTATCCAGAGGCCTTTCCGCTTGAAATGTTGCGAATCAAACAGGAGAGAGATCCTTATGTATTCTCAAGCCAAATGCAACAAGAGCCTGTGCCAGCAGGTGGCGCATTATTCAAACCTGAATGGTTTGCTTTACTCGACTTCGAGCCTCAAATATTGCAAACATTTATCACTGCTGATACTGCGGAAACCGATAAATCTTACAACGATGCCACAGTGTTTAGTTTTTGGGGTGTGTACGAGATTGAAACCATGGGTAGAAAGACCGGCGAATATGGATTGCATTGGATAGATTGCGCTGAACTTCGAATAGAACCAAAAGACTTGCGTGATGCATTCTTAGACTTTTGGCAAGACTGCATGATTCACAAAGTACCGCCATTGCTCGCAGCAATTGAAAAGAAATCAACAGGCGTGACACTATTATCAGTCATTAAGGAAATGCGCGGTATTCAAGTTAGAGACATTGAACGCAATCGTTCATCTGGTAGCAAAACCGCACGATTCTTACAGTGTCAGCCTCATGTCGCTGCTCGAAAAATATCCTTCACAGCTGGTGCAAGACATGTTGATATGTGCATCAAACATATGACTAAAATTACAGCAAATGATACACATAAATTCGATGATGTTTGCGATACAGCCGCAGACGCTATCAAGATGGCTCTTATTGACAAAACTTTAATTCACACTACACTTAATAAAACAGATTATAATCAAATAGCTCGTAGTCTCACCCATCAACATAATAAAGTCGGTAAACTACGGGATTCTGCATACAAACGTTGAGGGCATACGCAGTGAAGCCAGTCGCCGACCGTTATCAATCCGCATTACCTCGCATAAAAGCGTCTGTTCGCCAAGCCCACGATTACTTCAAAGAAAACTTCGATAGATACAACGAATTCACAAGATTCGTTTGTGAGTCCAATCTTACAGGCGACGAAGTCACATTGTTACAGACCATGGGTAGACCGCAATTAGAATTCAATACATTGGCCAGCCGTGTAGCTAGATTACTCGGTGAATTCAGCAAGCAAGAGCCGGATATCATGGTAACGGCTGACGATCAAGATAAGGTTGATGTCATTACACTGAAAGTAGTTGAACAACATCTTCGTCACGTTCTGCTTGATATCGATAATCATCATACCCGTTACAATGTAATGAAAGACTTATTGGTAGGCGGATTTAGTGTGTTAAAAGTTTACACGGACTACGCTTCTTCTATGTCTATGGATCAAGTCATAAAATTCGATCGAGCCGAACCTACTTTGTGTGTATTCGATAAACTCGCACGTTTCCCACACAAGGGCGATGGCATGTTTTGCGCTGAACTTTTCCCCAAAAGCAAGGAAGAATTCGAGGCCGAATATCCTGATGTTTCACTAGCGACTGTTTCATTCAAAAGAAACTTTGCTGGTTTCCAATGGTCATATATCAATGATAACTCTGAAATACTTTTAGTTGCCGATTACTACGAAAAGAAAAAAACAGAAAAAACTATCGTGCAAGTTCGTGACGGCAAAGTCATGACTAAAGAAGAATATAATAAGATGGTATCAGAATGGAATGATATAACAGTGCCTCCATCATTAATTGGCAAGCCTCGCAAAACCATGATTGACAAAATAGTTCGCTATCGAGTCATAGAAAACCAGGTATTAGAATATGAGGAAACTGATTATGATATGTTGCCTTTGGTTTTTGTCGACGGTTCTTCTTCTATGGTTCGCACTCCAAAAAATGGAAATATTAAACAAGTGTGCTTGCCTTATGTTTATCACGCAAAAGGTGCACAAAGGCTTAAAAACTTTGCAGGAATTGCTCTGGCAAATGAAATTGAAAATCAAGTACAGCACAAAGTTATGGTCGCTAAAGAGGCACTTCCAAAAGAAGAAGGCTGGTTAGAAGCTTACAAAGATGTACAAAAAGCTAGTAACTACGTGTTTAATGCGTTTTACGAAGAAAATCCTGATCAAGCAATACCTAATCCAATTCGTGAAGTTCAACGTGTTCCAGCACCTCCTGAAATAGTTCAAGCCTTTACGGGCGCGGACAGCCTCATGGAGCAAATCTTGGGAAGTTATGATGCTAGTCTCGGTATTAATAATAACCAGTTATCTGGCGTTGCAATTGTGGAGGGCGCCACTCAGTCTAACTCAGCGGCTATGCCTTATGTCGTGGGATTTATGCAAGGTCTTCAACGAGCGTCTCAGATTTATGTTGACCTTCTTCCTAAGTATTATACTACACCTCGTACCATTCCGATTATGGACGAAGAGGGAAAACGCAACTTTGTAAAGATTAATCAAGATCAGGGCCTACCTTTTGACTTTGATACGGATGCATTAAATGTTGTGGTCAAAGCTGGAGCAAGCTTCCAAGTACAAAAAGCTCGTACTATCGGCATGATTAAAGAAGTCATGCAAATGAGTCCGCAAGTGGCAGAGTTCATTGGTACTAAAGGCATTAACTTCGTCCTTGATAACGTTGAAGGTCGTGGCGTTGAGCAATTGAAACAATCTGTTGATGAATTCCAGCAAGAACAAGAGAAAATGAAACAAGCAGCCATGCAAGCCCAGCAACAAGAACAACAAAACAATCCTGTCATGATGAAAATGCATGTTGATATGGAAAAACTGAAAATGGAAGCCGAGAAGAATCAGGCTCAATTTGAAGTTGATATGCAAAAGATTGAAGCTGAAAAACTTAAGGTTCATGCACAGGTGAAGATGAACGAGACAAGTTCTAGCGTTGGCCTTGTGAAGGCTATGACCGAGAAGTTCGCGAAACAGACAGATTTACGCATTAAAGAATTAGATATGCATCATAGGCACGAACATGATCATATGAAGTTGATACATGAAATTCATAAAAGCGAAAAGGAGGCAAGACATGGCAAAACCAACGTGGAATGATATTTGTAACGAAAAACCAAGCGAACTTATGAAACATTACAAGCTAGATGAAAAAGCAATGGGTCGCGTTGTACGTGATCACAGCAATGATATTAAATGTCCTGCTGAACGTAGAAAATTTTATAGTGAAGTGTATGATAATAAGAGGAAGTCATAATGCCA
>JGI24891J29808_1000630_pt1 | contig 14725 bp, 15 predicted proteins | sample FreactcultuFSWF8_FD_29808 | JGI IMG/M metagenome (IMG submission 29808) | reverse complement strand
GGTGTGAGAGAAAGGGAGGAAACTCTCACACCACCTGCCTCAGGTTGCTGGCCTCGTCTAGCGAAAGGGGGAACTAGACGAGACCAGCGAAGTGACTCGCTGATTAGGCGAGGATGTTGGTGATTGCACCCGACCACGCTGGCGCACGGAAAGCAAGCGTTCCGTACTGGTAGGTCGAGATGTCCCACGACAGTTGAATCTGTGGCCATTCCAGAACAATCATGTCCTGTACGTTCACAGCCTGAACGGTCTCGCTCACGCCCGAGTCTGGGAATGGGAGGGTCTTGCTGTGGATGAGTGCCACACCTGCTGGCATGTAAGGGTGAGCAACAATGTCCACCATTTTGCCAGTTGATTCGTTCTGGATAGCAGTCACGACTGAACCAACGGTCACGCCATCTCCACCGAGGGTGTAGTTGAGGCGGTAGCCGGTTGGAGTACCCTCTTGCTGGATGCTCGCGGCCAAGGCCTTGCGAACTCCTGCGGAGGTCAGAATCATGTCTGGGTCACCGATAACTGAGGTGTAAAGGCTGTAGAACGCCGTCTGGAACTCGTCTCCGGGGACGCTTGTTGAAAGCGCGCCGTTGAGAGACCTTGTGTAACCAGATGAAGCACCAGTCAAGGTTGAAACGAAACCGTCGTAGCCAAGGCTGTTGCCCGAACCGTTGTCCGCCGAGGTGCTTGGCAAAGCCGAGACCGTGGTGAACAAGGTTGGGGTAGTTCCGTTGGCAAGATTGGTCGTTCCCTTGTAGTACGTACCCGAGTAGTTCACGTAGGTATTCACGGCCACAACGCCAGCAGGAAGCGCGCCAGTGAAGGCAATCGCGATACCTGAAGTAGCGGTGGTGGTCGGAGTACCCGAAGCGGTGATGGCCTGTGACTCGCCCTGTGAGGACGACAAGGTTACGTAGACAGCGGTAGCGGTAGCGGCTGGCAAGCCAGTAGCAGCGGAAGCGACGTTGGTCGCAGCAGCCGAGATACCGGAGATGCTCAGAACCGAGGCGCGTCCGTTCAGCATGTTGCGCTCTTCACCGAGCATGTGCGCCCAGATAGCAGAGGTGTGCGACAACTGACGGAGGTCGGTGTAGCCCTGACCAGCGAACTGAGCCGTGAGGTCTACTTGGTCCGACACACCCTGATTGACGTGCGACAAAACAATCTTGTCGGCAGCGTATGAAATCTTGGATGGGCGGTTAAGTGAAACTCCACCGAAGGTAGCGGACGTGCCAGTTGGGTTGAAGAACGTGGACATGTTGGCAACGCCACCGGTGTTGGAGTTGGTTACACCGAGAATGCGACGGAACTCGTACGCCTGACCAATGCCACCGATGCGTGAAACTGAGTTACGCAGGATGAATGAGCGAGGAACGAGAAGAGCCAGCGCAGGGTCAAGGTCGTAAGGTACGAGACCAGTAACACCGGAGTTGCTGTTGTTCAACGGGTTGGTGAGGGTCCACTCGGAGCCGGCCTTAGTTACGTCCTGTACTCGGTCGAGTGCGGAGGTGATGTCGGCAACCTGCTCTGCGTTCATTCCCTTAGTTACAACGTCGCGGATTTCGCCAATGCGGTCAGCGACCGTGGCGTTCTTAACGAGGCTGGAACCGTTGAATGAAACTGAACCTGTGCGAGCGGCCTGAAGAGCCTTGCTCTGTGAAATGCTCAAGGCGGACTTGTACGCCTCGAAGCGGTCAAGACGCTGTTCAGCAGGGAGTCCGCCGAACAGTTGGTCCATAGTTGGGGCTGAGAAAGCCATTTTATTTTCTCTCCTATGAGATGGGTAGGGGTTTAACCTCGAAGAACTTTTTTCGCGTCGGCTTCCGTGTCGGCAGCCTTAGCCAAGTAAGCACTCTTCAGGGTGGGGTCGGTAACGTCTTCTGCAATTTTGCGGTAGCGAGCCGCTTCTGCTTGTAGCCGTTCAGCGTCAGCGGATTTCGCCACTTGGCTGTTTGTTGCGCGAAGGACTGGTCCTCCGGGTGTTGCCATCTCACGCACTTCGTCGAGGGACGCTTTTAGCAAGAGAACTTGCTCTTCCGTCTCTGATAAAGCCGCCTTATAGGTGGCAATCTCCTCATCTACGCCGAGAGCCTTGCGGATTTCGGTACGCAGTTCAGACTTGGTTTCTTCCGTAGCGTTTTCGCTGGAAGCAGATTTGATTAGGTCGGCAGATACGCCGAGTCCGATGTAAGCCATTGTGTCATCTCCTTGTGATTCCATTTCGCTTTCTGCGAACGGTTCGGTTGTTTCGTTCTCGGCGGCCTCGCCATCCCACCAGTTCAGGAACGTGTTGAGTGAAGAAAGTAGAGCAGCGACATCGCTCATTTCGTTTTCTTCACCGGAAGCCATCTCGTCAAGTTCTGCCTTAATGAGTGCTATTAGTGAAGTGCGAACCGCCTCTAACTGAGCAGGGTCGTGCTGCATCTTTTCAACATCGGCTACGGACTTGAGCGTGTCGGCGATAACGGCGACGTTAGGGGTAGGCGCGTTAATTTGGCCCGCCTTTGCTCCGGGCAAGGATGACTTTTGGGTAGTCCAGTCGGCCGATGATGAGGTTCCTGCAGCATGTCGCGAAGCCTTAAAAGCCTCATAAGCCGTGCTGACTGAGTCGGCCGATGGCGCACTTGCTGCGGCTCGGTGTGCATCTGCGGCTTTTTGGTTTTCCCTTGCGGCGTCGGTGTGTGCTGTCACCTCTTCGTCCGACCGATTCCCCGAGTATTGCTGGGCGGCCATCAGGTGTTCCTTGGCGGCTTGTTCATGCATTTGAGCAATGTTTTCGTGTTCCTCAGGTGACATACCTATTTTTGCAGAAGAACTAGCCGCACTTGCAGATTGCTTGCGCGCATTTTCGCTGTGCTGATTTCCACTGCGAGGGCCGGAGCCAGGACCACCTTTTTCGAGGTCACCCTCTACCGACTTGTCTTCTTCGCGGTGGGCTTCCGCGTTCGCGCCTTGAATCTTTGCTGGCATTTCAGGAGCGTGTCCGGAGCCGTCGCATACAGCGCAGGTTTCGTTTGTGTCCACCATCGCGCCAAGCCCGTTGCAGGCTGGGCATAACTTAACGGAAGGGTATGGGTCGTCTGAGTCTTTGTGTGACGCGTCTTCATTGACGGTTACGTCTTGGTCCATAACAGTTGGGCCGTGTCCGCGCTGAGTGTCGGGAATAAGTGGCTCAAGGTCAATTCCCTTGACGATTTCTAAGTCCCCTCCATTAACAGACTTGGCGATTTCGGCAACGCAGGTTGGGTTCGCTGGTCGGTCTACTAACGACACCTCAACAATTTGTCCGCCGACAATACGACCTCCGGGAGCGGCAGCGTCTTTGACGATTCTTGCGCCTTTAATGCCGATGGAGTATCCCTTGAGAACACCCTTCTCCACTTTTCGTGCCGTGTTGTCATCAACAACTTCGGACTTCAACATCCAGTCATCACCGTCTGCTGCTAGTTCAATTCCGACGCCAGCGGCAATCGAACTGTGCATTTCACGTACGTTCGCGCCAGTAGCCAACCACTGTGGCATCGCGGTCTTGAGCCAGTCCTCGTCGCAAATCTGCTGGTCGAGGTCGAGGTCTGGTCCGGTGGCCTTGCCGAATACGAACAGAGAGCCGTCATCTCCACGCTTGAAAGTTAAATCACCGAAACCTACGTGAGTGATGTCTTGGGCCATTATGAATTACCTCTTCTTATTCTTCTGTCGAAACTTGGTCTTCGGGAACTACGCCCAACACTACACAACGGCAGTTCGGGTGCGCTGGTGGAACATCGTAGCCGATGTCGTGTACGCCCGTCTCTCCCAGACACTCCGGACACGCGCCGTCGTAGGAATACCATTCAAACTGTGTAAGACCGGCGGAACTGTATTGGTCTACCGCTGCCTCGTTAAAGGCGCGGTTAGTTTCCGTAACGGTAATGGTCATAGCCTTGTCTGGGTTATCTATAACGTCGGAAAGGTTGGAAGAGATTTCGCGAGCCGTAAGACCTTGTGCAACGCCGTCGGCAATAGTGTTTCCAATGCGGTCGTAGGCTGTCTGCTTAACGTCTTTAAGGCTGATGCCAAGCCTGTCCATAGTCGCGGCGAACCTGCCCCCGTCTAGCATCGCGGCCGCTCTTGGGCTTCCAGGAGTCCAGTCATTCCAGTTGAACTCAACCGCCGCTTGAGCCATTTCGTAAGAGAGGCTGGCCTTCGCTCCCATCTCCTTAACAGCGTAGGCCGTGCCAACGTAACCGGAGTCAAGGTACACCTGGGCAATCTTTTCGCTCATTTTGGTCAAGTTCATTTTGACGGTCTTGTTCACGATGCTGATGATGTCTGGTCCGGCTTTTTTCTCCGTTTTCACGGCTTGGGCAACGGCCTCGTCTAGTCCGGTGAACGCGGACGCGTACGCCTCCTGAACGAGCGGTGCGTAATGCTTTTCTATTTGGTCTTTGTAACTGGCTCCGGGAAGGTCGGAGTACGAAACTTTATTTAACTCTGCCCCCGTCGCTTTGCCATTATTGCGCTCTTCTGCGAATGACGGCAACTCTACGCTCGGAGACCAGTCTTTCGGTATCCAACTTATTCCCATTATCCCACCTGCTTCAGTTTGACTGTTACCGGAGTAGGGCCGTAAGGACCATCTCCCCGTTCCCCCACTGATAATACTTGAAAGCGGCCACCGGAAATAATTTCCTTCTCGTTCGGAAACGCGCTGTAGTCTGCGACGTTGAGCCCTTTCGCTCCGGTTTCTACTTGAAAGACTACCGGCTCTGTTTTCGTGCGACCTTGTGCCGTGAAGTCTCTAGCAACGCTCACGTCCGTGGTGAAAGAACTCAATGGCAAGTCAATAACCCCAGTAGCCAGTTGCCTTTGTAGGTCCCCGAACTCCTGTATGCTGAAACCAGCCCCACGGTAGACTTCGCTGTCAATCGCAGGAGCATTGTTGAGCAGAGTTGCAATCTCCGCAGTCACGGCCTTCACCTCAGGGTCAGTAATCGTTTTACCGCTTTGGTAATCGACAAGTCCCGTCCTGATTCTTTCAACACCGCCTCTTTGTCCGGTCCACATGGACATCGCAGCGACTAGGTTGTCGTGTTCTTTCGTTCCACCGAAACGCTCATCTAACTCCGTCGCTCCCATTCCGCCGAGAAAGGCCTGCTGGACTTGGTTGAGTCCGCCTCCACTGCCAAATCTGCCTCTCGCGTCTCGCTCTTGGTCGGGGTTGTAGTCCTTAGTAAGAAGTCCAGAGGTTTCTTTTGGGGTATCTTTTATCTGCCCTTCAACAAACTCGATAGCCCATAGAGCGAACTTTTCCGGCATGGGTCTGACACCCTTGCTGATGAAGTAACCCTCCTCGTTCAACTTTTCTGCGACGGACTCCTCAACGGTAGAGAAGTCAAACGCTCGCCAGTTGCCACGCTTTGTACGCGCTTTAACGAATTGTGCGAAGTCTCGCATTTCATCCGCCACGACGGACTTGCTACTTACACCAGTTTTGTCTTCTTCGCTCTTACCGTCACTCGGGTTAGGTGTTTCTTGACCGACTTCCGTGCTTTGTGCGCTTTGTGTGTCTTGGCCCTGTGTCGCTTCGTCATTGGCCGCTCCTTCTGTCTTTTGCCCTATAGTTTCTCCGGACTGGCTCATCTCAAGTTGGCCCTTGAGGAATGTTGGTGCGCCACCTGCGCCGAGAATGAACGGCTCATCCGCCTCTGGCATGTCGTACAAGGGCAAGCCAAGTTCGCCGCGAACGTCGTTCAGGGTCATCTGCGCTGACGAGAGAGAGGTCTGGTACGCCTTAGCCTTACTCTCCATCTGCTGAACGTTGTCGTCAGTATCGTCGAAAGAGAACGTAACGTTCTTGTCCGTTCCGAGGAACCGGCGAGAGAGCGTGTTGATAGTCTCAATCAAGAACCCCTCAAGCGGCTTTTGAGAGATGCTCAAGGCGGACTGTGCTTCACCAGCGCGCTCACCTGAGCCACCGAGTCCGGAGCGAGCAACAACGCCAAGCGCGCTAGGGGCAACTCCGAAGATGGTTGCTATACGCATAATTAAGAAGTGGTCGTAAGTGTCTTTGTACCGCTCATCAACGGTAGGAGCGAAGATGGGCTTGAACCCCTTAGGGAGAACTTTCATCCGGTGACGCTCTGAAGTCTGGCCGCTCATCCGGTCGTTAAAGATGCGCTCAAACGCCGCGAGCCGCAAGTGGTCCATCTCATCGGAGTCCGTCTCGAAGAACGCGAGGGGTGCTGCGCCATCTTGGTACTCGGATTTCATCCAACGCTGACGCTCTAGGTAAAGTGTCGCGGCCGGTACTGCTTCTTCTACCGCGCTGAATCCGTAAGGACTCCAAGTACGGCGATTACGAACGAAGTAGGCCAACTGGTCTCGGAGGTATTCGTTATTCTTTCCCGGACCGTTAAAGAACTCCCCGTCACTCTCCTCGGTTGATTGGTATTCTCCGCGTGGAAAGCCCCAGAGGACTTGCTGAAAGGCCGGACTAGGAGGTGCTGGTATTGCGCCTCGGTTATCCAACAGGACTTTTATGGTAGGAGCGTCAACAATTTCAAACCCGATTACTTCTTTGCCTAAGTTGTAGCGAGGATAGACGGGAGTGCCGTCAAACACGAAGTGCTGCCATAAAAACTCAGTCATCCACTCGGAGAACGTGCGGCCTAACTGTGGGTAAGGGTTTTCCCAGAACTCGCGAAGACTTGTTATGTCTTTCGAGTATTTGTCGCGAGCGATACCAGCAGCCTTAGCGTGGGAACAATTTTCGTCCGCCATAATTTGGTTGATAGTGGAGTCTTCAATAGTGAAGGACCAGTTCAGTTTCACAACCTCTGCGACCTTGATTTCAATGCTTCTGTGAATGATGTCTATCTGGTCTGCCATTGAGCGAAGAACTGACCACGGAGTAGAGCGTTGATTTAAGTCAAGGTTCCACGCGACGGGGTATTCCCAGATACGGGGTAGCGCGCGCCCAGAGTCGTCGAAGACAGGGTCAAGAGGCGCAGGCAGGAATGGTGCTGCTGGTCCGAGTTGTGAGCCGAAGTCGGTCGCTGGCCGAGGAAGGGGGTTGGCTTGCAATCCGGGAGTTTGTAGTAGTCCTTGTCCGCCGCTACGCTCCATGTTTGATGGCTGTGCTGCCGTAGCGTTTGAGTAGCCGCTGTTTCCGTACGGCGTGTTACTCATGCTATTACCGGCCTTAGATACTTCCTCTACGATTCGCTGAACTAAAGCGTCTTCGTTCTTTTTGCGATTAAATAGAGCCATTATCCCTCGTGTCGGTTGGTGATTATTGTAGTGGCTGACCGCAAGACGCGCAGGTTGCAGAGCCTACCTCGTTCGGCATACCGCAGTCTAAACAATTTGGAGCGACCGACGCGAACCACTGGGCCGCTGATGAGCCGGTCCCGATGTCGAGAGCAGTGAGTCCGTGAACGAGCGCGTCAAGCCGGTCCGGTGAGAAGTCCGACTCTCCATCAACCCAAGTAGTCATCTGCTCTTCAAGTTGTGGGAAGTAACCTTGGTGGCTAACTCTACCCTGCTCGTACAGCGCGCTAATCGGCTCCGCTCGTAATCTTTTGCCTCGTTTGGCTACTACGCCTCGGTAAGGAATTGTTGGCCGTAACTGTTTAATGATGGTCTCAATCATCTCTCCACCCATGTTTGTCTCACCGACGATGCGCGATGCTTGGAACTCATCGAACGCGTCAATGGCTCGCTGCGCCCATCCTGCCGGAGACAACTTACAAGTACGGTCTGCGAGTACGTATCCGCGCCCGTCTATTCCTTTCCCGACTACGACGATGCCGGTTTCGTCCGAGTCCTCGTTGCTGGTGGCGGCTGGGTCAATGGCTACCACTACCCTTACCATCTCCGGTACGACGCTGGTCCTTGCGTTCTCAATGTCGGCCAAAGTCCATAACGCTCCGGGAGTGTCCTCCAAGACTTCCGCATAAAGTTCCTGTCGGCCCAAGCGAGTACCTTCGTATCGGTCCCTGAACTGTTTCAGCGCGGATGGAGCAAGGTTCGCAGCGTTGTCGAAAGTGGAGCCGCGGACGGTCCTTACAGAGCCGTCTGTTCGCGCCAACAATTCCTTAATGATTCGCTTCGGCTGAGGCGTGGTCGTAATGATGGTCTTCGGATGCGCGCCTAAACGGAGTGTGAATTGGAGTTGGTCGTAAGTTTCCGCGTATTGCCAAGAGGCCAACTCGTCACACCACGCTCCGTGAAACTGGGGACCACGCAATCGGTCTGGCTCCTGCGCCGAATACAACTTCAGCCGGCTGCCGTTTTTCAATCGGAGTTCGCTGGTTGAGCGGTTGTAATTCTCAAGCGCGCCGTACCTACGGAGGATTGGCACGAGGCCGGACTCTCCTTCCGCACAGGTGTCTCTAACGTCACCGAACGTAGCACCGACAACAGCCCATCTGGTGTTAGGGCTTTTAATCGCTTGCCACGCTATCCACTCCGCAGCGGTTCGCGTTTTACCTGCACCGCGACCGGCCAAATAGAGCCAGACGGACCAGTCATCTTCAGTCGGAAGTTGTTCCGGTCTCGCTTGCTGCGCTTCCCAAAGCACCCTGCTCGCCGCTATCTGCGCTAACGAGTAATCGGGTGAGCCGTTGGACTTCGGACTCAATGGTTCCTGCGTCATAAACTACTGCCTCCATTTGCACCTTCGTAGGCGCGTAAAGTCCTAAATACTGCGCTCGCTGTGCCATTATTTTCAATACTCTGTCCACAGCAGGATACTCGCCGTTGAGTGCCTTAGGCCAGACTGCCCTCTGTAATCTATCGAGTCGGTCTAACTCCATCTCCCGTAATTCCTCGGAGCCGGCCGAGGTCAGTGTTCTCTTTAACGCGCGCCCGTAAGCGAGGTATGCGCCTTGTGGAGTGGCGTACCCGGTCGCTCTAGCAATCTCCTCGTAAGTAGCACCGGCCCTGCGTAGTTCTAAGACTTGTCGCTCTTTATCTAGTAACTCTGGGTCCGGATTTCTAGCCATAAGTATCTACTGTATCTTAGGTTTTTTGCCTCTTTGACGTACACCTAAGTGCGAGCCGTGAGGATGGTTTGCTTTTTCTCGTACCGCTAACCATTGAGGCCAGTTGCTCACTAAGTAATCAACGTCTGCCATTTTTTGAACCATGCGTTCGTCCATAGTGCCGTATCCGCCTTTGGTGTATCTGCGACAGTCGGGAAGAATCCAGTTGTCGATGAACACTATGCCGGTTTCGGTCAGGTTGATAGCAGTAAAGCAGTAATCGTCAATGGTTTGCACAACAGGGTCATAGCGCATGTGAGACTTCCTCACAATAATCGCCCTGCCGTCCACGAGAACGTTGGTTTTGTAGTGGCTCTGCCTGAACATCGGGTTGTCCATGTTGCAGAACCCAGCGAGATAGCACCCGGACGCTTCAGCGACTTTAGACAGTGCCTCTGCCCTCATCAGGAACTTTGCCATTGTTATCGGCGTGTCGAAGCGTTCTTTGTATTTTCTTTGATTGGCGTAGTTGATTGGCAACGGCGATTGCGCTCGGTCGTAATTGCTCAACTCGGTAATCGCTTTAAGGTCATCTACAAGCATCAAGCACCACTCCCCTTCCTCAAGCCGGTCAAGCACCCAGTTACGATTACGCGCCAAACCTTTTGGTTCTCCCGTGGCAATAATGCGCTCCTCTTTTACCAACCCACCTTCAATAAAGTTATTCTTTTGCTCTTCCGTGTGGCACAGAACCGTGTGTTCTATTCCTTCGTTCTCTAACATCTGCGAGGTGGTGATGCTGTCGTAGCGGTCGTAAGTGAATACAAACACCTTCATCGGAGACGCTCTTCCCGTTCCTCTTGAAGCCCTGAGAAGGTCTGTGAGCCTTGCTTTTTTTTGAGGTGGGGAATGTTGTTCACGACGATTCCTATCCGGTTAGAAGGCAACGTAGCGGCCAATAGGTCGCTCTCAGTCTGGTCAGCGTATCCGGCTGCCTCAAGTGCCTCAAGAGTTGGGAATACGTCAGCGTGTCTGTCGTTGTCTTTATCTACCAAGTGGTCCTGCTTTCCGCCCATTGAGTAGATGAGTGTGAAGTTTTTGGGCCGCTTCATCCCCTTGGTCATCTCTACCTCTTTGGTGTAGGCGTAGAACAGCACATCGGGAGTGGCCTCGGCGATGGCTAACCAGTCCGCGTAATACTGCCGGCTAAAGAAATCACCGGAGTCGTGGATGCGAACGGACTTTCCGCCTCTGTATCTTTTGTCCTTCATCTCCTCAATCATTCGCGCTGTCCACGCTTCAGGGTCAGATAGGTATAACTCAAGGTTGCGCGTGTGAGCCGCTTTCACGTTGCTGAAGTTGTAAGTTCCGCTACGCGCGTAACACAATTTGGCGCAGACCCCAGCGTTCGGGCAAGTTACAAAGTTCCTCCCGTCTGATAGGCGCGTGTTGAGCGCAGGTATGGACCAAGTGTAAATACCGTCCGCCGCTAATTCTCTGTTGCCCTTCTTGAGCAGGTAATCCATACTTCCCTCTCTTGAGTTGTTACTTAGTCGCGCGAACCTTAGCGGACTGGGCTTCCTCTTCTCGGGAGCCTCTGTCTACTATTCCGGCCTTCGTGTACCAAACAATGGTGAAGCGGTAAGCGTCGTTTCGCTTTTTAACGAATGGCGTTACGCCGTGCCAAGCGGCTTGCCCGTCAAATCCAGAGATGGAGCCGTCAGGGATGCCGAAACAAACGTCGTATTCTGGTAGGTGAAGCCCACCGCCACTGATGCCGTCCTTAATTCCGAGCATGTTGTTCCACGTTCCCTTAATGTTCATTGAGTCTTTGTGGTAGGGCAGCGCGGCTGTGTTGTTAATGATGCCCGACGTGAACGGCGCACCGGCGATACGCCAGTCTTGGTGTACGCCTTCGGTTAAGGCCAAGTGAGACCCGGCTTTTTCCGGCGCAACCTCGCAGAATAAGTCCCAAGAAATCTTCGTGAACTCTTCCAACAGTCGGAACGCTTCCGGCTCGGCGTTGTTGAACGACGCGTCCGACACTCCGTACCTGCGTCGTAATGGCTGCGGTGCTGTGTAACCGAAGACACGGCTTTCGTAGTTCATTCCTGATAGTCGCGCTGCGCCTGTTTTACTCTTTGCGCTGTCGTACTTAACTTCAAACCTCAACCACCGGCCAAGTTCCCTTTTCAGGTGTTGGTGCTGCTCTGGCAAAATAACCTGAAAGGCGATTACCTCACCGGTCTCCGAGTCAATGAGTTTAACGCTCTCATCTGTGCCAATCATTTCTGGCGCGTGGTGATTACGGTCACGCCGCTCCCAGCCGGCCTTCGTTACTTCAATGATTTTCATAGCGTGTTTTGTAAGTGCGTGAAGATAGCGTCGCTGTTGTTGTCTGTTCCCGTGAAAGCCCGGAGTTGTGCGAGTAAGGCAATCGCGGCCTCGTACTGCGCCTCTGGGTACGGCAATACAACCGAGCGGATACCTCTGGCCTCAAAGTCCGCCGTGCGTTCTGACGCTGACGTGCCTGCTTCGAGTGTGCCGATAGAACCCTCTAGTCGGAAGAGTAAGTCGTCAAGGTCGTCCCCGTCGAATCCCGTACCCTCAAACTCAAGGTCCGAACTTGCCAGTTCCTGAAGGAGAGACGCTAATGCGCCGTCATCATAAGTCGCTAGGTCATTAGCACGGTTGTCCACTAGAAGAATACGCGCGGCTTGGTCGTCATCCACGTCAATGTAAGTGACGGAGATTTCTTTCCAGCCAAGTGCTTGCGCCGCCTTCCAAGTGTGGTTGCCAGCGAGAATGTAGCCCGTTGATTTCTGCGCCACGATAGGCCGGTACTGTCCGTGAAGGTTCAGGCTCTCAACGATGGCCCCGACATCGCCTTGGCGGACGTTCTTAGGGTGAAGGGTGAGTGTGTTTAGTGCTACGTTCTGGATTTCAAGCATCGCAGTCCTTTCTGTTAAGGACAGCATACTCCCATCACCGCGTACCGGCTATACCAACTCGCTTCGGCCCTAGATTTAGGGCAGGTCTGCCGGCGTGTTGGGAAACCTAACCACGTAGTAATCGTCAAACCAGCCGCTTTGCCAGTCTGGGCTGTTCCGGTCTGGCTCTGGGTCGGTGGCGTAAATGTAGTCCCACGCCGACTCAAAGTTAGGGAATGTTTTGCCTTTGAAGCAGGTATTTCCCATCCAGTCTTTGATTGTCCACTTCTGTGTTGCCATTAGTCCTCCTCTAACTCAATGTTGAATGCTGCCGCTACTGCTTTCATCCCGGATTTCAGGCTGCGGAGGCGTCCGGCGTTGAACTCGAATCCTTGGACTCCCATCCCCATTCGGTCTTGGCAGTACGAGATAACGTCTTCTGCTCGCTCCCTCGTCATTTCAATTCGGTGGACGGACTTGGTGGAGTTGATTACTTTCCACCCAGCCGGGTCGTCCATACTGGTGTCTTCGTACTCATAGACGAAGTTGTTTCGTAGCGTCACTACAGTCATTGGTTCGCCTCCCCTATTGAGTCTTGAGTCGCTAACGCGCGCTTGTGTGAGGCTGCTAGACGCTTCTCGGCTTGCTCCTGCTTCTTAGCGAGGAACTCTAACTTCTGCTCCTTCGTCCACGACCTCGGGAACCGCCAAGTGCGCTGTGTAGGGTCGTAGGTATTGCCGTGACAACGGAAACAAATTCCGTAGGTGTGAACCGTTCCGACACCCCAGCAACGAGTACACGGAACGTATCCAGTCTTCTCGGGCTTGGTCGCAGCAGGGTCAGCCAAGTGGTTGAATGCGGTGACGTTGAGTTTGCTCCAGTCGGTAGCCATTAGTTCGCCTCCTTCGACTGGAACTCGTTTGACCACTTAGCGGAAAGGTTGCTAACCGCAGTCCAGATAGTGTTCCCCTCAGCGTCCTTAATTCCGGCCTTAGCCTTGCCGTAGTTGTCCTCGCCTAACCAGAAGACGACACCTTCGGTTCCGATAGGGGTCTTACGTCCTCGAACTACAACGATTTCGGTTCCCTTAAGAATCGCTCCGTTCGCCTCGTTGTATGCGCTCACTAACTCGACGTGAGCAGAGCGACCGGTGTCGCAGACGTGAAAGTCCGAACTCCAGCACATAAACGTAAGATTAAGACCAACACGAGGGTCGTTTAATACCCTTTGGGTCTTTCCGTCTCGGATGATTAGGAGAACGTCCTCGTGGCAGTTGTCACACTTAGCCACCTGCGCGTTGTCCGAGTGATTAGTTCCGGCGCACCGAACGAACCGTTCAGCGCGCTTGGTGTAAGTAGGCTTGACTGCGGTTACTGCTTCCATCGGCAATTCCTCCTGCGGCGGTTACTGGACTTCACCACCACGTAAATAAACTTATCAGATAGCCGTCAGGCGGTCAAGTATTTAGGGCCCCGAATCTTCAGGCACTGCTCGGGTTTTAGAGGTTTCTTGAAAGTTTTTTATTTATTCGGTCGAAAGTCGTTCAACCGCTCGGTCTCAATGACCACAAACGGCCCGTGAACATTCACGCAATGCGCCTCCGCAGCGGAGAGAGCGGTCGTCACGGATGATACGTCTATGTGGTCTGCGAACAACGAGCCAAGCGCGACATCGCCGCCAGTGCCAACGGCAGTGTACGCATACTCTCCGTCCGACATTACCTCTACCACGGATAGGTCCTCGCCTACCTCGTACAGTCTCTCATTCTCAATTACGAGGATGGTCCACTCTTCCTCCCTTGTCTTGAACGACTCCGCGAACTTGTGTACGCTTGGCCTTTGCATCCGGCCGAACATCTTGAAAGCGTCTTGTCCTACGCGCCACGAGCCACAAAACCCAACAAGCACATCACCGAATTGTTGAACTTTGGGAGTTGCCGATAAAACGTAAGTACCGCCATCCGTGCTGATGGAGTCCGCTCCCATGTAGCAACCCCCGACGGTAATCAGTCCGACGAGACAGGTCACTTTGTTAAGAACGCGAGCAAAAGCATTATCCCAAGTCCAACGCTTAGTCCCCATAAAACTTCTATTAAGTTTCTGTAGTTCATCGAAGATAACGCTTTCTAACGCGGTCGGTTTGAAGACTATACACTTTCGGGAGGTTTATTCCTACACTTTGGGAGACTACTGGCAAGCCTCGCAGTATTCGGGATTCTCTAGTGAGCAGGCAAGGATTTCCTCGGGGGTCAAGGTCACGCCGTTGGTGTAGTCGATTTCGTTCATAAGGTTGTTTATCCTATACCTTTAACGCTGCTCCGGCCGTAACCGGAAAGGCCGGGTTGGTCCGGCTGGCTCAATGCGAACTCCACAATGAGGACAGAATACGCTCGTGAAAGGCCGTTCAACCTTGTTGCCCCAATAGTCCGTGACTATCTGAACGTGCTTACAACTTTTCACTTAGCACCTCTTCTAACTGGTCGAGTAGCACGATAGCATCAAGATTTGCGTAATTGGTTGCAACTCGTGCAATGGCACACCAACACGGTTCTTGTCGCCATTGTAAATTGCGCCTTTACCCCACAGTTCACTTGCCATGCCGCCGCCGAGAAGCCTGACCCTGCTGGCTTCACCAACACCAAGCGAACACGATTCGCAAGAACAGTTATAACCTTCAGCAAGTTTGCTTTCAGCCCACAGCACCAAGCGATTGCGTTCATAGTCTTTTCTGTCAATAGGCATCTTCATGCCAGTCCTGCGCCACTTAATTTCTAGTTCAGTCTTGACCCACAGCCCATCTGGTAAATCTGAATACAAATGATGGTGATTNGTCCAG
>JGI24891J29808_1000629_pt1 | contig 14726 bp, 12 predicted proteins | sample FreactcultuFSWF8_FD_29808 | JGI IMG/M metagenome (IMG submission 29808) | reverse complement strand
GGCTATCTGAAACTGCTACCCACCTCTACACAACTATGCTCATAGCCTCTCCAAGTAAAAGTGCTATTCTCGATATCCACACGGATTCCGTGACATGTTCCCGCAAATCTTTGGCGTCGCCGAGTTTGAATCCGTCATCAATTTTGACAATCTTTCTATTGGTTGGGAATTCATGAAGCCTATCTTCGTTCCAGCCCTTCCATAGTGTAGAAACAAAATCGTATGATGATGGTCAAACAACGCATCCAATTGCCAGAGACTGAATCCCACGGGGCCAAAGCATCAGTGCTACGATTATTAGAGGATCTAGCAAGGCTTTCTGGACACTAGTAAAAATCGAGGGCACAAGATCGCGCATTAACCTACTCATGTTCGAGAACCTCCTAACAGTTCGCCCTCCTCTACCTACTCACATGGGCCGAAGGATTTGACGGCTAAGATTTCTTGTCGCCAATGGGTATACCTTCTGTAGATACCGGATCAGGAGTCACGTCTCTAACTCTTTTCCATTCCACACTTCTCTGTTAACGTAAGGTCGTTCAAAAAAATTTGTAGAGTTAGAAGGCCCAATCACATTACGCTACTCATATGCTCTACATGCAGTTCATGCCACTTGCAACGAGAAGTGTTGTCATGACCATATTCGATGCTCTCGACAAAGCACGAGCAAAGAGCCCCCTGTGAGTCTGCCGACCCCCGACCCATCATTCCAATATCTTAAGTCCTGCAAGGAATCAGATATCGTCACGTCGCTTAATGCTCAAATACATTAGCTTGAATCGTCGCTGAAGCGAGAAGGAGGCTGTAGAGACACGTTAATGTCACTGTTTGTAAGGTTAGTTGTACGTGGTCTATTACCTGTGCAAATATATCTCCTTGGTGTACTTCATTTCGAGGATGATCCTCTTGGTTGTAATATCTGGTGGCACGCTTAACATGGGTCATCTGCGCTGGACGAAAGTTTGCGGTAAAGCCATCGCGCTTTCCTTGCTTGGATTTTGCGAGGCCACAAGTAATGCTTGACCAGAGCAGAGCAAGTTTAGAGCGCCACATTCTGTCGATTCGAGGCCGTAAAGCAAGAACTTGAAGGAAGGAGGAGATTCTGGTCTGCTGGTGCGTCCAGTCAGTCTGTGCGAACAAAGGTTAGACAAATTGTTGCACGTTTAGGACTTCTTATACCACTCTACTTCCCTCTCGACATGCAGTGCCCATGTTTCTGCGCACATTAATAGGCATGAATCGTTATCAACTTTGTAAGGCGTGCCGCGTGTGTGTGTACCGGTCTATGACTGTGAAATCTATACGATGAATCTGATCCCAAGATATCGAAATTACAAATCATCCACCCACATCGTGTCCGTCTGCACGATCCAATTCTGACAAGAATTTGATCTGAGACCACGAGGTTCGTCTAGTTTATGAAGATCACCTATCGTATTGAAGGAGACTGCCTTTGGCGAAAGGCATGCTGCATGAACAAATTGTATCTGTAGGAGCGATCTGCCAAGACTTATTGCAGAAAGCGGTCCTCCAAACATTGTGGAAGGTGAGATTGACCGACGCTAAATCCTCATGCCATCGAACTTTTGTCTGACAGGTTATTCATCCAGTGGCAGTAGGCCATCTAGAAGAGGTTTAATAGATTACAAATCTAGTCCTTCGCCTGTGCCGTTACAGTCGTGTCGCGAAGACATCTTCTACTTATGACACTTGCGCGTATGAGAAGCGAACCGATCTTTAAGAAGTTTACGAGATATGAAGAACGCGCGACAATGTCGATCGAGAGATGAACTAAAAAACATCTCATTGTCGAGACTGTATTAGCTCGTAAAGAGAATCCCACGGCGCATCGCATTCTAGTCCGATATTAGCATACGTTGAAGGACATAAGATTCTTGTTAAGACCTGTTCATCTATAGAAAACATTGTCCTACACAAGTTCAGTGAATCCACAAAGATGGCTTCCGGAGGACGAGGTACCCGCGCTTTGCCTTTAGCTTCTTTGCTTCGGGCTGCAAAGTCTTTCCTTCATAAAACTCACAGAGATGGCGTCCGGGAATTGCTTTGTCTTCGGATAAAGCCTGTGTAGAATCAATCCGCGCTTTCCTGTAGGGACCCATCCACACAACATCGAGTGCGCTTGAGTCGTTAAGGACATTGAGAGGGTTCTCCACTGCAGTTCTTCCTTAGCCTGTGATCCAGCAGGCAGGTTCCCACCCACATCGGGACTATAAACTTTAGTAGGTGGATTCCAGATCTAAGCTTAGTGTGCATATTTAAAGTCTTCCTCGGGCTGCGTCATAGGGCTGCGCTCCTATGATTTAGGATATGATAGAAAAGTTGAATAGTCAAGCTTGGGATAATTGAGCGTGAGACAGACAGACTAGGTATGCATTGCTACTAGTGTGTATTTCGATCTGGTGATGTGGAAAGGAACGGGACCCAGGATCATGCAGACATTAGATGTCAGAGCTTTTTTAGTGAGCAGCTTCCCAAAAAGAGAACTCGATATCATCATTCATGTGATAATGCTAATCATGACATGCTTGTTAGGGCAAATAGCATGCAACGCGACGTAGATTGCTGATTGCCAAGATCTCGGATAGTGGCACTGCGGCAGACGCCAATGTTGGACATTAATGTCCAACATTGGCCAAGTCTGCTACAACAAAGTCACTACTTACAAGCCGTCATTGGTCTAAGCAAGTCCTTTCACTCAAAACAAGAATGGTCTGAGGCTAAACTCAGATGGCTCTCTGCTGCCAATATTCTCGAAGATCACAGAATGGACAGGAGCTATGTTCTGTCTGTAATCGTTTCCTCTCTCGCGGTCGTGAATCGTGATATGGCGAGATAGCGATCATCATTCAAGACAATCACGACAATCGCAACAGTCTTGAGAGCTACCAGGAGACGATCGAGACCAACTCGTTTCGAGAGAACAGCGAATCACCATATTGGCTTCTTGGTGTTGGTTCCTGGTTTCGACGTCCCAGAAAGGAGTCGTTGAAGTTGATTTAGTATCCTGTCGGATGTGGAGACATTTCAACAACAGGCCAGTAGGGTTTTGATGAGTTTTTGGATTCGTCTTAGCAATTGATCCAGGTTTTGGAAGTGAAACGTGCATGAGCTTCATTTTGTTACACTAAAACATGGAATGGTTTATTCAGTTGGACGGGGGCGATCATCTATGTCATGACTCGCATTATGAGGGACGTCACGCTCGTGTCAACTCGTTTAGATAACAGACCATCTTTCTGGTCATCAGAAAATGGTGTTCTTCCGCCCACGGGGATCAAGAACGAAACAATGTGAAGACCATCTCTCTTTTGGCGAAGGTCAATTACCAATTTGACTGCAAATGATATGAACATCTGTCGAGCCGTATTGTCCTCCAATACTGATCTCTCGCCTGGCTTAACTCAGCACCGGCATCATAGTGCCGATTTATCTCCACGCCAAAACGTACTTTTTGAACTAGCAATCTTGTCTATCAACCGAGCAACTGGGTACCCGGAAGTTCTATATGGTGATTACATGTGGCAGGTAGCGTGCTGCACGCAGAAAGCCCGCTTTTGGCTGTGAGGCGGTCCATCAACTAATGAGTGGCTACACGACTGACGTCAAAGGCTCTCGGCGTCAGATTGCGGATCTACGTGGCAAGATTTCTTGTTGACTTGAAGCGAGGTCTTCGAGTTGTCACAATCAAGACCTCGCCTACTCAATTAGCTCACTTAGTATCGGGGACGCATCGGAAATGCACTGATCTCTGTGGAGACATTATCCAAAGTGTTTCCAAAACTGATAGCGGCCATTGGGAGAACGTGACGAGCAACCATTCGAGGGAGACGTATAAATTGAGCCAATCCGTTATTCAATTGCGTTCTCACACTTATTCACATACTTTTATCTCTCTTGACATCTCCAGATGGCTGTCGTTATCCGACCCTTCTCTCGGGACATATTCAATTCCCTTCCATCTCTCGAACAGGCTGGCTCTCGATTTGATCGACTTGGCATAAAGAGAATTATCGATGAAGAACTCACGCCGCTTTTCCGTAGGCATGCAGTTGAATATCTGTTCGGACTTCAACTTTTGCATCAGCATTTTCCACTCGATGATGGTGAATGTTTGACTGAAATCAACCGCAATTCCTGGCCGATAAACCTCGACAACTATGAACACCTCCGTCCATTCCCCACCACATGGTTATTGGACGATAAGGACGGCGACTTCGTCCTTCAGCCGCTTGAATACAGCGCGGGCACTGGCGAGGAAGAGATTGATCGTGCGTCGCCATATGCAGAAGAGAACATTGAAGGTGTCCTCGATGGATGCAAAGATTTTCTCCGAGATCTGCGCCTTGTGTTCAAAACATGCGACCTACAAGGTCTCCTGGGACTCGTACGCCATCCTGGCATGGAATATCCTGGTCGTCTTGAGATCACACTTGAGCGTTCCAACGTCAATTTGACCCCTGCGCAAGTGAGTACAATAAACAATTCATCGTTTTCGTAGGTTTCGTACTGATGTCCAATTCAAAGGCAAAGTTCTTTCCAGGCAAAACTCGCGAAGCGGCTTGGTTTTTCGATGAACACTTTATAAAACACGGTTGCAGATGCCTCTGCCCTGACTATGGAAACGGTCACAAAGGGCACAGCGCCCATATAGAGACTAAAAATCGTTGATGATTGCAAGTCTTTGACTCTTCGTTTGTGGTTTTGTCCTACTGGGTTTTCCACATACCTTAGCGCAAATGCGGAAGAGGTTTCATTGTGTTCTTTGCCTATGTAATTGTCCGCCTGCGAGAATAAATCCAAAAAAACAGGTCTGATACCATCCTGCTTCGAAGTACACATGTGTAAGATACTGTGAGAGCTGTATATAGAGCTAGATTAAGCAATTCCAACAGCTCTTTAAGAAACACATCTTATATTTCTCATGGGAAAAGACAGAGAGCGGCACTGTCGAGCCACAATTGAGTGCAAGAATCTCTGTTTAAACCATCTGCGCGATCAAGAGGACGCCTTGTATAACCACGACTAAGGGAAGCTCGGTTCAGGATTCCAGTCGCACGACTCCATCGCCATGTGCTTGTCCGCTTCAGAAATCGCTATGAACCACCAGTAGCGTTTAACCTCGTCGTCTCTGCATAGAATGTCGTGATAAACTTGACAGAATCCACCCTCATGGATAGCCCTCTCTCGAACACATTCCCGAAAGACAAGTCTGTCTTTTTGCATGCAGTCTGTGTTAGTAGTCACCCAATCAAAAGTACCATGCGATTGAGGTTCATGGGTTAGGAAGCGAGGATATGTTGCGGCGAATTGCAGGGGTACCATCTCTGCCCAGCCTAGATCGAGGATGCTATCCAAGTTAGCAAAATCGTATACGCTTTGAGTATCAACGAGTGGTAACCTTTTGAGGTTTGAATGTTGATCCATAATGATATTATTAGCCGACAAGTCGCCATGGACAAGCACACGTGGCTCTTTGTCAAGATAAGGAATCCAGTATCTTTCTAGTAGGCTCATCTGCTTCTTGCAGCTTTGAACGTTACCACCACTGTAGCTTCCTTTTTCTGCTCTTTCGATTTTTCGCTGTATCTTGACCATAACTTCATCTTTTGCCGAAGTGCCTGTAAAGTGTTATTTCGAGTTATCTTTTTCGAAACAGAGCACGATTCCCTTACATTTTTCCCGGATACTCATAAGATCGAGACAAATGTTGGCAATCTTCTTAATCAAGTTGTTTCTGTCAGACCGTGCTTCGGGGACACAATCCGACCAGATCAAGGGCTCTCCCTCAGCCCAGCTTAAGCAAATGAATGGATTGCGAATAAGCTGGTTTCCGGTCTCAGAAGACGAGATAACATCTTGGAAGAACTTGATCTTGCGGCGCTTGATCTCTCGTCTGTATTTCAGTTCGTTCAACAGAATGAACACTGACGAAGGGCCCGGTTGACGAAAAACACGCGTGGCAACACAGCGATCCAAATGGTCCTTCAAAGCAAAGACATTGCACTGGCCACCAGCGTAAGGCTTGTGTGCAGTTCCATGTATGAAATCGCAGGATGAACATGGGTCTTCGGGCGCATCAATCGATGCTTGTTGACAGATTTGTTTTCGTATTGCGACAAGATTCTGTGATTGCATCTTGAATCATGAGATCATGGGTATTAAAAGAAAATGGATTTCGCGAAAAGAACACAATCACTGTGAGATATAGACATGAGACGAAGAACGTATGTGAGGATGGGACTTTCACTGCGCCTGTACGCCAAGACAGTCAACACAAGTAGCACCAATCACTTCGCTGACGTCAATGCTTTTTATCGGAATGACAATGTCCGAGATTCCTTACGTATTATCCTGTCAATTACAGCGACCGTTCACTCCGTGTCACCGAGTGCTCCAGCAACGTGTGCAATACCTTGCGTTACTTATACTTTGCGCGTAGCATTTACCATGTGTAGGCCGTCTATTCATAAGCGCGTATGTGGCTGTGGCTCAGGTCGCTTGCGTCGCCATCTGTGACCATCCGCTGCAGTTAGCCACAACTACGGGGCCAATCAAGCCCGCGCACTACTTTCATCTCGGTGGATGCTTGTCCTGATACACAATTGTGTCTGGTCGGTATAGCCGCTACGAATATGGTGCCGAGCTAGCAGAAAAGCATTAGATGCCAGGTCTTGAAGACACACTCACCAGTAAGGCAACCATTGGCTGCATAGCGAATTGAAGAACAACCCAACCTCTCCCCATCTCTCTCTCGAATCTTCCTACGAGTGTAGCCATGGAGACCATAGCCCTACTGCCTATCCTCGAAGCCCGAGTCTAGGAAGACTAATGGAAGTACTGGCTTGAAGATCTTGGCTTTGCTATACCAAGAAAATCAAGGTCGGTCCTGGCTCTCTGTGACAGTTTTACTATCGACATCCTCGGATAATGTTGTCCGATGCTTTCTAGTCTCTATGCACAGCTTCTCCTCTCCCACAGACACCGACATCCATCCCTCTGATTGTTTTGGGGCTCCACGGCCTGGGCAACTAACCAGCGACGGACGCGAGAATATCCGAGTAATCGTGAGCAAAGATATCTACAAGCGCGTTTCGCGTATCTCCATCTGTCGAGCCCACCCTTCCAAAGCTAAGGAGTGCAAGAATCTGATTTTCGGAAGACCTTTCAACAAAAATTTGGCGTTTGAGGTAGTTCTGCAGCAGGCATACTCACTAATCATTGCCTACATTACTCCTTCTCTTCAGATCGGCAGATCGGCGCTTTTCTAGCCTCCCAATCAACCGTGGGGACATGGCCTACTGTGCCCTATCTGATATACACTCTTACCAAGGTGACTTATCCGATGTGGTACGCTATCAATCCACGATTTAGGAGATGGTCTCTGTCAAGATCCTTATCAACCGAAAAAATTACGTAATAACAGCTTTCTTGCCTTCAGACTCTGTGATTTAGTACTAATGGCGCCTTCATGACCGTATCTTGGAGTAACAAGATCAGAGTTGAGCAGATTCTTTACGCTTCGTCCTCGCACATATCAACACGTTATAGTACGCACATGCGTAAGATGCTGTATATTGCTTGCCTTCGGTATGGTATCTCTAGAGTTGGCATCTATCGAGGTTACGGGATATCATATCGCCATCATCTCTAGGTACAGTGCCCTTTGTTTTGGATTTTGCGACAGCTCCAGAAAGATTCGGAAGGCGTTTCACGAAGTCGGGCTCAGATGGAGAGCGTACTTAGCGGCAATAGTTGCTCTTCTCAAGCCGTTGACACCTCGGAATAGGGGACAAGATGGTGGCACAAGCGGTTTACCTTTCTTCTATTTCCTAAGAGTCGGGTCTTCCCTCGAGGGGTTCGACTCCTGTAATCTGTCTCGGGGTGTGTGGTAAGATTTGATCTGCTCGTGCAGTCCCCAGGAAGCCAGGTGGCTATTCTGTCGAAATCGTCATGGTGCGGGACTGTTCCGGTACAGGGAATCTCTTATTCAATCATTTTTCCTCACTATCTACACTTTCATGCCTTCAGAGCATCCAAAAGAGGTTCCCGTTCCACAAAGACGCGACATACATGCAACACATCACCGAAACAACATTTTTTACAGCTCCAAAGCCTGAAGCTACACGCATCTTGTTCCCACGGCAATGCGCTAGAAAAGATCCATCTAAATTGGAAACTACAGCCATTGCCGTTCGTACAAGAGCAGGGGAGTCGTGGTTAGCAAGCGAGCAAAGACGCGATCATCAAGATCCAAAGCTATATTAGTGGCCCTGACTCATAGAATTGCAGCTTTCGATTTCATTGAGACCGACACAGGACTTACAATTCTACATTCATCTGCACCATCATGTGGAATGTTTGGTGTCTTCTCTGTTGTAATGCTGCAGAGTTGCGAATCCGCCACTTCGCGCCTCTTCCGGACATTGTCGGTAGTCTTCTCAGCTTTGGTGAAATGTGATTGGCAATAATCTGAAGCTCAGGAATATGTAAAATGTGGCACCGAGATAGCTTGCAGCTGGCCTCACTTTCGAGGGCTATCCTCTTTTACAAAACCACATTTCAGATGTGGTCTGCAATCAGCTTCCTTGAGGGCTGACCAGTATTATTCCGTCCTACATCATTTATAGTCTCTGGCTACGAGATTCAACTCACGACAGCTTTTTTTCCACGCCTATAATCTACAAAGTTATTCGTCAGACTAGTCAGAAGATCTTGATTTCTGTCATAAAGACTGACTACTCAATAACTAAGGGTGTGTAGCGAGCGATCCTAGAATAGATCGATGGAGACGAGTTGTTTGCCGACATTGGTTGACAAGTGTGTGTACGCTTTCTGCGAGAAGATTGTCACGTCGCGCTCGGTCGTTGTTTTGTTTTAGTTGATTAAGGTAAACCCGAGGTGGAACCCAGAAGTCTGGAGAAAAGCCCTTAACTTTACCCCGCGATTCTCCACATCGATCAACGGTGAAACCCTGGTCTAGTTCTCTAATCCTTTGGGTTCTAATAGTATAGGTCAACGACAACCATCTGCCACAACTATCTAGTATAGTGATATTCGTAGCGCACCATTAGCCATTGCCTTATAGGTATGGCGTACGAACAGGAGTCTTGCAAACCACTTTACGCGCTCCTTGTCAGCTGAACCAACCCTTCCTCTACGTGTCCACACCACATAATAGCTTCAACAGTCAAGCATTCGCAACCACGCGCAGAAGGTTCGCGAGGGCAGAATCTGACCCCATACGAACGTGGAAGCATTGTACAGGTCTACAAGGATGGTCGTACGTTCTAATCCGTTGCCAATCAGTTCAAACGCACGCCGTCCACGCCACCTCTCGTACGATCTGCGGCGCCTCACAACACAACGGAGGCTCCGGACTGTCTCGAACTGGAAGCCCTTGTCTGTACACGCCTCGCGACCAACGCCGCGTTGTAATAGCCGTCAGACGAAAAGACAACTTCTCACAAAGGAAACGGCACACAAGAGAGACCACTTCGCCAAGCCGCTTCGAAACTGGACCGTTCGACACCGGGGTCCTTAGAGCAAAGATGGCGTTCGAAATTCTCATTGTGGTTCCGTAGAAGCATCTCAAGTGTCGGATGGTGGGATGTATCCAACGAGGAGTCATAGCCACCACGTAGCGATTCTTCGACGAGTCTTTGGTAGGATATGAAGACTCCTATAAGATATTGACGTTGGTACATTAGAGTCTCTCGAGATGGACCCATCGCATTCAGCTTATGCTGAGCATCCGCATGAAGACACTCGATACCTCTAGCGACGTACGGAAAACCTCTTCTAAGCAACTGCCTTACATACCAGATTGTGTTCTGTAATGGTCCGCCGGTGTCTTGGGGTATAATATATCCGAGGTGTTGCCGAAAGCCAAGTATCTGCCGTTGTTATCGGTCTGTCATCGCAGAAACCAACCCCCCTTCGACCTCGACATCTCGAGTCACGTTCTATTTCACACTTCCATCGCAATATTACTTTCGCATCGATTCTCCAAAGCTCCACCCGCCGACACGATCGATTCGCGACGTGCGCCTCGAACGCCCCAGCTCGTCTGTCGCCGCTGACGCCCGACCGTGGACGCGCCGTCTTTGCTCGTTACAGGTGTTCAGCCTCGGACACGTCGCTGCAGCTTCATTAGAGGCCTTGGTGATCGCATCCGCGTTGTTCTTCTGTTCAAGCTTGCTCGGCCCCCGACCTGTGCAGACATTACGTGGCAGCACGTCTGGTGGTGTTTGCTGCTCCGCACGTCACGAAAACCACATTCGAGTCAAGGCTGCTCTTCCGCAAAGCCTGGGTGGGTGGGTTCGCATGTTTCGCTACAACATTGCGGGATCAGTATTACTTCTTCCGTGCTGCAAGAAGTGCTAACTCCTGTCCAGGCTACACACAATTAGCGCGCCCTCGATCATGGCTACCCGTGCCGAGATGGACCATCTGGCTTCGAAACTCTCGACGCTCGAGACCTTTTCATGGGTTGTGAGGGGGCTTCCTGTCGTCGCACTCATGCAAGAAGGTCCACATGCTGCCGAATCGCTAGGTCAGCCACTTGACAAAAATGGAGCTGGACACGTCTTACGCCTCTGGATTGGTGTTGACCGTACCTCGATGGACCTGTTTATAACATTGACCATACGCATCAAGGTCTCACTGAGGCGACTGAGACCTGGCGCGGGCCGTCTTATGTTTCTCGTGGTCCCGGCAGAGCATCTCCTCCTGCAAAGCGCCTTGGTTGATTATGGTGCCAACCTCCCCCTGGGCATCTTTGACATGCCCACTGATTGCGCAACCGGAAACTACAAGCTCATGCGAATGTCTTTCGATATTCCTTCAGTTGAGAGCAGGGTGATAATGCCGGAGTATAGATTCAAGACGACACCACCCGCGCAATCGTTGGCAATGCTCCGCACACTTAAACGCCTTTCCACTTCACATCACTTTGATCTCTACGCAAATCTCGACGAGACCTTTGACCGTGGCGTCAGAGACGCCTGTGATATGCTTTCAAGTATTCAGGGTCGACGGGTCAAAACTCCCAATGTAGACCTTAAAGCCCTTTATCCCGGTAATCGACCTGGTGGTATTAATCTCTGGTCTAACCAAGGTTTGCCTGAAGACGAACCCTCTTCTGATGAGAAACGCGACGTGACCACATCCTCCGCACTTGGGCTGCCAACTGTTTCTGTTGTTCAGCTACCTCCCTACGAGTCGCTTCCCACCATTCCTCCCACAGCGTTTGATCAAGAGGGGACTGCTACCCTTCCTGCACCCGCCGACATCAAGTCTGGGACTCTTGCAGCACAACCTTTGCTGAAATATGATGGTTTCTTTTCGCCTCTGCCTCCCTCGTCTCCACCAGTGGCTCAATCTTCGCTTTCTTCCGGTTATTCTGAGACCTTTTTGTCAAGCATGTACACATTGATCGATACGACCACAGATCCACCCGTGTATACCGTTAAGGCATTTCCAGAATTTTTGCCCGCAACAGCAATGCAACCCGAAGCGTCGAAACACAGAATCCAACGACCAGGGAGCGCAAGCTTCGACGTTGAGGTGGCTGCATCTTTACCAGTGATCACTACACCAAGGTCTACGCCTGGTCCAACCGGTTCTTTAGTGCAAGTCACAGATTCACTCAAGCGCAAACGTACTCTACGATATCCACGCACTCATGTTGGCAACAGCGAAGACTTACCTTCTAACAAAACATTCGCCGCCAATCGCACCATGAGTCGCCGGTTACATCATATGCAAGAACTGTTTGGATCAGATATTGTGCTCGTCTCCCCCACTGTGATAGACAGTGCTCCGCCATCCTACGAACGGACTGCAATCATCGAGGAGGATGCCGATACAGAGACGGAGGAAGAAAGGGCTGCTCCTATGACGGAATGGCTCACAGCAGCCTGGAAATACTGTCCAGACGCACACCGCCTTTTTGATGCTGAGCTTTCGCGATTCGGGTCTGCTTTGACTTGTGGCGCTGACGTGAGGGTCTTAGCTGACTGCCATCTCAGCTGCACCCTTGCCCTCATCCGACATTGTACAAGGGTAGCAATTGCAGAATCCCCTAATATCACAGGTTTGATGGACGAGAATCTCCTCAGAGATGCTGATCTTCCCGCCTTAGTCACGTGGCTCTGCGAACTACATCTGGGAGCTGATATGAAGTTGTTCCCTGCTCTGCTGGATTTATCACTTCTTAGACAACGGGTGTTGGGTACGTGTCCTAGAGCCATAGAGCTTGACGCCCTAAAGCTCCAATACACCCGACAGAAAGCAGCGATCGTAAGTCGCGCTTATCTCCGTTTTGGCCAGCAGCCAGATCTTGATGATCATAAGATGGTTGCAAGAATCACTGCGTAACAGTGCCGGCCTTTCTCACTGACTCATCTTTTGCAAAGCATTGTAAACTTTATGCGGCTTCCTTCTTTCTTGCTTTTACCATTTTCTTTAGATCGGCTCTTCTTTTCTCATTTCACTAGTATAATAGTAATACATAGCTTCGCTTTATGAGATATTGGCCTGCTTATACAATGATATTATGATTTATTTGGATACTTGTTAAGTATAGACCCACTAAACGTCGGTTGCGAGATGGGTGTAGAAAGCTAACGTAAGGTTAATTCCTCGACAACTATAGCAGATTTTCCTGTTGTGCCTTAAAACACTCGTCTTAATAGGTTGTGCCTCTAAGCCAACAAATCCTTCGAAGTTCAAACCATTTAGTTGGCTAGACTATAAGCTAAACTCAACAAGAAGAACATAACTATTAAGGATCTAATAATAGAGAAGATGCCAACGCACTGCAGGTAGCCTCGTATAGACGGTCGACATTCGAAGACCTTACAGATACTGCTCGATGAAGGCGCAGATTTCTAACGCCTAGGGAGCCTATAGTAATATACTGTAAGTAGCCTTACACGGAAGACATGTTAAGACCGTGTAGGTACCGCTCGACAAATGCACAAATATCGATGCCTAGGAAACCTTTAATACCGCAGCATAGACAGCTTCTGCGAACGGTCATAATAAGATCGTTTAGCTCCTTATTCCTAACGGTGCTAACATCTAATGTTTTACGGGAGATAGAAGATACTACGCGTAGCCGTGCTATCTAGCCGTTAGATATAGTAAGACGAAAGTGATCATTAGGAGAATAATAACTAAGGTCTCGATCGATGCTATGTCCTAGCCTATTCTTACGTATAGTCTATGGCCCTACAAGACCGCGCCACATAATACGATATAGACATCGTCTCGTCTTAGAGTAGGCTTAGTAGGAAGCTAAGCGGACGATAGCAAGCTATCTATCTAATCTTGCAAACCTTACATAGTATAGTCATAACTTTAGTCTAGCAGATGATTAGGCTTAGACTTAGTCACAGAGTCTCTAGAACAATACTTAGTATACTAATGACCTATTTTGACTTCCCCTATACGCTGACTTGGCCGCGTGCAATGCGCTAGGTTCGCTATACACTTATTGGCGTACAGGCATAGAAAGTTTTTTTTTCTCGTTTCGAAGGAAACCGAAGATGCGGTAACAGCCATGATGTCTGCGAGAGTTGTTTTCCAAAAGCAAAGCCAGTCTTTCTAACCATAAATGCAGGTGACAGAGCAAGTAGCGAAATAACGTTTAGGGTCCAGTCTAGCAGGACACTAAGAGCAAAACGTCGTTTTTGCATCGGCTTGTGAACTTCTACAACCAGGATTCACATCGAAATGCATATCACGTCTAAATACATATCACATCTTACTAACTCCACAGACTCTTGTGAGACATTCCAAGCCTCTGTGATGAAAATGTTTGAGAGACGATTAGCGAACAGGAAGTGGGCAGGACAGCCAGAAACACCGCTGCGGAATGATACCAGGGTCACCCATATGACCACGGGTGGGGTTCAATTCTTTTTTGAATCCTGAATATTGAACCGACGCGACAAATACATGGTGCGTGCCGTCGAAATAGAGTATCTGACAAAGCTTAGCTCTTAGCGACCGCCCTTTGTACCACTGAGATCATATGACCCAACAGTGGCTCTGAATCCGGTCTGTTACAATTCAGTCCACTGCATCTCTTGGCGTGGCTTTCCAAAGAATGAGATATTCCGGCACCTACGGCCTTGCTCTGTGTCCAGGACTTGAGCACCAACATCGAGCAGCACGTTCGTAGTAGGGCTCTGTTTTGATATCAGTGAAAGGAGTACTCGAAGTAAAAGCTTCTTGGCCATCTTCCTAGCCGCGTAGATGTATGTCTGGTTTTCCTGCCGCAGAATAAGGTCCAACACCATAGCGTCTGTGTGTAGAAGTTCATCGAGATCCCGCTGCTGAAGGGAGTATCTGAGGATGACGCGAGTGTCATCAGTACCACTAAAACCTGTGGTGAGAAGCTTCTAAGAGCTTGTAGGGGACGGAGTGTCCCAGCCAGAAGCCGAAAGTCTTTTCGTAAATCCCTTTTTTGAGAAGACTTTTTGGTCGAGATAAAAGTCTATGGGCTCCAAGTTGAATTTCATACGAGGGAAGACTGATTCTCTGGGCAGCACTTGTTCATCTATGTTGATTGCATCCAGTGAAGAAAAAGTTGCTAAGAAATTGCTCGCCGTTGCCCACGCTCTGATCAAACTTTCTTGGTGTGCTTCTAAACTATCACCTTCTTCTACAAAGTTGCACCTATAATAGTCACAGAGAAT
>JGI24891J29808_1000628_pt1 | contig 14743 bp, 30 predicted proteins | sample FreactcultuFSWF8_FD_29808 | JGI IMG/M metagenome (IMG submission 29808) | reverse complement strand
GTTCGCACCAGGACCCAGAAGCCCCGAATGGTCAGAACTGCTGGTGCGGTTTCCCTGGCTGCGACCGTCTTACTCACAAGCGGAAATTGAATCCGATTTTCGAAACATGGCTGATGGGCTGGCCGCTATGGTGGTTAATGAGCGTACCGGGGCCTTGCGGACCCTCGGAAATGGAGTGGTACCTCTACAAGCAGCGTATGCGTTTATCCGTCTTGCTCGGAGAATCCTCCGGGGAACGACCGTAGCGCCCTGACCTGCAAAACTCAAAGCCGTGTCGCCAACGAAAGGAACCCATGCCGACGCCGATAGAATGGACTGATGAAACCTGGAACCCCACTCGAGGCTGCTCTCGAGTAAGTGAGGGATGCCGGAACTGTTTCGCGGAGCGGCAGGCGGCACGGTTTGTAAATCGGAAAATAGAGATCCCGATGGGCTACGTTCTTGAACCCGGCCCTTTTGCTGGTTTCGTGCATAAGGTAAACGGTCATCCCTCATGGACCGGGCGTGTAGAGCTGGTCGAATCGAAACTATTTGACCCGCTGCACTGGGAGAAACCCCGGCGGATCTTCGTGAACTCCATGTCCGGTAAATCCAAGCGACCGGGTGAGTCACATGGGTTACTGTGCGAGATGGGCGGATTCGCGGGACGCGTTTCTTATGTTCCGACCAAACTCGATTGGATTATCGTCGGCGGAGAGTCCGGACCAGGTGCGAGGCCGTTCAAATTACGCTGGGCGATCGACGTTAAAGACCAATGCCGCGGCGCGGAAGTTGCGTTCTTCATGAAGCAGGTCGGATCAAACTCTGATCTCATGGACTGGATGGAAATGAGGCAAGAGGACCGCAAGGGCGGGAACTGGGAGGAATGGCCGGCAGAGATTCGCGTCCGGGAGTTCCCATGCTCCTAGGATTCAAAAAGCAGTTCGCCGAGTTCGTCGAAGAGGGAAGCAAGACGCACACGATCCGGGCTGTACGAAAAATCCCGCCTCGAGCCGGTGAAATCTGCCATTGCTACACTAACGTTCGTCAGAAAAACATGCGCCTGCTGGGCCGGTGGAAATGCACGCGCGTGCAAAGCATCAGCATTGAAAGACTCGATGGGTTAGAGTTGAAAGTCGCGATCGACGGGCAGGAATTGTCGCGCGATGAGGCTAACTGGTTTTTCAACCGTGACGGCTTCAGAGAAGTTCACCCACTCACCTACGGGAAGACGTTCGAGGGCATCCTGATTCATTGGGGAGGTCCGCCGGTCGTAATGAATTCCCCGGGGAACGACCGCACGAAACCCCATTGCAAACCGGTGGTCGTGTCGCCAACATAAAATCATGAACGAGCCAAAATTCGCAAACAACCTCCCGGGAGAATCTCATCTAGATTACCTATTACGAGAATCAGCTCTCGGCATCCGCGCAATGTACGAGAACCGGGGAACCTTTCATGCCTTCAACTACGGAGCCGATCCGCAAACAGGTAAGGAATTTGTGCTGATGATGCTCGTGTTACCGGCAGAGACGGCGCACGCGCTCACGAAGCAGTTGAAGAAAGGCTAAAAGTTGCGTCTGGGCTGGAAACCGATCAGAAAATTCGCGATCGAATCCGCGGAAGCGTTGGGGCACAAGCTCGAGCCTTTCAAAACCCACCGCGGCGACAATCCTTTAAAGATGGCGAGTTGCGAGAAGTGTTACGGATGTTGCTGGATCAGCTACAGCCCAACCTGCGGATTTATAGCGGGCGGCCGTCTACTGAAATATCGTTGCGGGACGTCTGAAGCAGCGGGATTTTCGACCACACCGCCAAAGGGTTAATCGAGGACTAGCAGTAGCAATCCTAACCCCACGGCGGCAGCAATCACAAGCGTACTTGTCCCGCTAAAATCGACTGTCGAGGCTGAGCTTTGGTCCGTACTCGTTACGTCTGTCCCGCCCAGCGCATCCGCTAGAGACGTATCCGGGTCAACTCCTAGGGCGCTCGCAATGTTATCTGCGTAAACCGTGGGATTGTTCCCCGCCTGACTGGCCGGCGCATAGATTGCGGTCATCTGCGCAATTGTGAGCGGTTCCCCACCGCATGCGGCGCATGCTCCGGTAGCGTACAAGTTGAGCTGATTGTAGAGTGCCTGCAAACCATCCTGGTAAGAATCGAACACTGCAAATCCCCCAGGGCCGGCCGTGGCGCCGGGCTGGCCGGCGTACATCAGATTCCCGGGATTGTTGTCAGTGTACGCGATCGAACCGGGATAGAAGCCTTCCTGGGTTTGAATGGCGGAGGCCGCGGTCTGCATTGCAGGAGTCGGGATCACGTTTGTTACACCGAGACCAGTAAGCACCGTGGCTTCAATTGTACTAGAATTCAGATTAGAAATGATTTGGCGACCAGACCTCGAGACCTCGCCTCTACGCGCAAAGGTCGGTCCCCGGGAGTTCGAATGATTTCGAATCTGAAATGCTCAGAAACCGGCGGGGAACGACCGCAGAAAACTGAAATGCCGAAGAGGTCGTGTCGCCAAGCTATAATTTTAGCCCTGCTCGCGGCGTCACCGCTTTTCTGTCAGCCTCAAACCCAACTAGTGCCCGATTGCTTCGCTGCATTCAATTTCAACGCAGCAGGAAGTTCTCAAACGTTCGTAAATTCGGCTGGCTGCGTATCCTGGACTTTGGTGTATAACGCAACCGGCTTCACCGGTTTAACCTTGACCTTCCAGGACGCACCCGGCACGATCACCCCGGGCTCTTTCGTAACGTACTCCGGAACAGTGGATACCGGCGTCAATCCGAACACAAGCACTACAGGCGCCGTTACGACTTTCTCAAACGGAACAGTGTCGACGCCCTACCTGCGCGTGGCCTTGAGTGGACTGACAGGAACCGGAATCGTTCAAGGGGTGTTTTACGGATGGCGCACAGGCTCCGGCGGAGGCGGCGGAGGCGGCGGGAGCGGATGTCCAGGAACAGTAATGACGCCATGCATTACTGGAGCACAAAACTCGAGCGCCGCGGCAGTAACGGATTTTACGTGCGATCAAAGCGCCCCGATTTCGATCAGTGGCAGCGGCCTTACGCAAATTGTGGCGGCTTCAGGCAGCACCCAGGTCAGAATTTGTCACGTAAACTTTTCAAACTCTGGCACAAGCAACGTAACGATAGAGTACGGAACTGGAACGAATTGCGGAACTGGGACTACTGCCACTAGCGGCGCGTATCAGTCGGTGTTAGCGGTTGCGCTGGACTTCACACCGCGGGACGCCCTGACTTTTCCAGCAGGTAAGGCTGTGTGCCTCAACTTTGCCAGTAGCGTAACTTCCGGAGGGCTTGTAAGCTATGCGCAGTTCTAAATCTGCATGCTTTGTGATCGTCGTAACTGTTCTCGCCTTAACAGCAAGTGTGGTTGCTCAAATCCAAAGTGGAGGGTTCACCGCAACCAGTAATTCGGCGTTTGATTTCAGCCTAGCCACGACTTTCAAAGTCCCAAATGCCTCGATCATGCCAGCGTATTTGGGGGCGGGAACTGTTACGACTTTGACAGACGCGAGCACTGTCACATGGGCGATCGGTTCCGTGCTGAATCAAGTAGCGATGCTAACGTTCACAACTCACGGCGGATCGCGAACGCTCAACATAACAAGCCCGGTAGTTTCCGGTAACTACATTCTGAAGCTGAAACAGGATGGAACTGGCGGTGAGGGTCTCGTGCTCGGCACAGGATGTACCTGGCTTGTGGCTAACGGAGGATCTGGAGCTGTAACGTTGTCGACTGGAGCAGGCGCACTCGACACACTCGTTTTCGTTTACGACGGAACGAACTGTCTGGCTAATCTTCTCCCCAATCTAGACTAAAATGTCTTACTGCACGCTTCTATCAGCAGCACTTCTGTTCGCCCAAAGTGCACTTTTCTTCGGTTCAAAGGTGCTCCCAGTCGATGGTACGCCTACATTTTCTCCCAGCGCAGGTGTTTACGCCTCAGGGCAGTCCGTTACAATTTCTACAGGTACTTCAGGGGCGACGCTATGTTATACGACCGACGGAAGTACGCCAACCGCGCTTGTCCCTGGAACTTGCTCGCACGGCACAACATATTCTACGGCCGTCTCGGTTGGGTCCAGTCTGACGTTGAAAGCAATTGCGACGAAAGTCCTTACAAATAATAGTCCCGTAGGAAGTGCAGTTTATACGATCGGCCTAACGATCACGAATAATAATTGCCAAACAGGACAATTGACAACTGCAACGATTGGGTGCCGGCCGAATGTTTCTTCAGGCATGGACCCGGTAGTGAATTCCTATTTGGTCGTCGCCGCTACGAACTTCAGCACGACTAACGCCATCACTGGATGTGCTGACAGTGCCTCACCTTCGAACAACTATACTGCTACGCCGCAATCTCCGGTCACTGCTAACGGAGGATATTACTGGACATTTAAAGCGAAAGTCACAAACACCGCAGTTAATCTCACGGTAAGCTGTTCACAAGCAACATCAGGCACGGCGTTCGTCATGAGCGTTGTTAACGTCAGCCTTCCTTCGGGCACGCAAGACGGTAACTTCACAGCCCAACATCTTACTGGGACGACTTCATGCACGGCTCCATCGATAACGACGTCGAACGAGCCAGATTTGGCCTTAACGTTCCTGTACTCGACCAACACGACTTTTACTCTGTCCGCGCCTTCCGGTTGGACGTTGATCCCGAACCTGCCAACGTCGACGGCATCTGCTGCGATGGGTGGAACATACAAAATCACGTCAGCAACAGGCAGCTTGACGCCTAGCATTACGATCTCAAGTACCGGAAACTGCAACACCGGCGGATTGGCTGTTTACTAGTGGAAAAGCTGATAGTAGTTCTGCTTGGCTTTATGTCTTGCTGTGCTGCTGATGCTGCCGCTTTGCAGTTTGTAACCACTACCTGTCCGAGTGGAACTCAATATCAGGAGTATACGGGCTGCACGATTTCAGTAACTGGAGGAACGCCTCCTTATACGTGGTCAACGTCAACATCCGCGAGTTACGCATCCTTGCCTGAGGGATTGAGTCTGAATCCGAGTAACGGAGCAATTTCGGCCACTCAAATTCTTGGGCAAGGCGGATACGGCGTACTTATTACAGTCACGGATTCAACATCAACGCAAATCAGTCAGCAATTCAATTTTGCAATAGCAGGAGCGAACGCATGGATGTCACAAGTGTTTGCCGCTAATAGTGTTTTTAAGGCGCGCGTGGACGCAGCTACAACGGGACTGCCAGTATACTCAGGCCCGGGATCATCATTCGGAAATAATTCAGGATTGCACCCTAGTTTCGGTGCTAACCCGCTACCTCAGCCGAATGGAATTCCGGCAATTCAAGTTGCTTCGTCCCAAACCCCAGACACAGTCGCTTCGTATTTATACCAATTTTATTTCGGAATAGCGGGTGCTGGGGATTCAGGGAGTTGTACGAGTGGACTATGTCCTATTGTCGCTCCGATTCCGGCGAACACTCCGGTCGAAGGAAGTGTCAATGCATGCAGCGGTGACGGTCACGCACTCATTTATCAGACGGCCGGAAATGGTACCTCCGGCTCATTATGGGAAATGTGGCAGTTTTACCCATCGAATGCGACCTGTTACCGCAGTGGCGGCTCGACTACCTACCAAGACAGCAGTAATTTTCTGCTGGTCAATCCCGTCAGCAACGCGCCTCCGCCATTTGGATATGGCACTACAGATGCTGCAGGGCTCCCAATTCTGCCGCTTTTACCGACCGCTGATGAGGTAATTGGGACTGGTACACCAACGAATCCGAACGGTAGCATACCGCACGCATTGCGCTTCACGATGGACAATATCATACCGTTGAAACAGCCAACCTGGCCCGCAACTACAGGGACCGCCGGAGATGCAAGCTGCACCGGATATTCGGCAGGGCAAAGGTTCGACATGGCAAATCCTCCAGCCGCATGCCCAACAGGTAAAATTCCATTTGGTGCCAGAATGCGACTCAAGAGTTCAATTTACGAATCGCTGCCAGCGTGCTTTTCATCGTCTCCACAGGCTAAAATCGTGGTCACTGCACTTTATCAATACGGCATGTTTTTCGCCGACAACGGAAGTTACGGTTACATCACGGGTACCCCGGATTCGCGCTGGGTTGATTCAGATTTGCAGTGCTTGCACCAGATAACGCTGCAAAACTTTGAGATGGTCAATGAGTCCTCCCTGGCTGTAAATGGGTACAATAGCGATCAGGTCGGTAGTGTTATGCAAAATGGAGTAGGAGGCGGCGTGGTACCATGAAGACCCCAAAAATAACGTTTTTAAAATCGGTTGGAGTCGTCCTTCTTATACTCGTCATCGGCACGTCGCTGGTTGGGTCAGGTATCGCCCCAAGTGCATACAATCTGATCGAGAATGCCGGAAGCGCACTGACACAGAGGTCCACGCTTAATTTCGTGAATGGCGGATGCGCAGACAATTCCGGATCGCACAGAACTGATTGCACGGTAATAACGTCGATCCCCGCGAACGTAACCTGCACGTTCTCGAGTGTCACGACCGAAGTCTGCACGCACAACCTCAACACAACGGCAGTGCTTGTCAGTGTTTATGACAGCAGCTCCCCGCCTAATCTGATCATTCCAACGACGGAGCAAGTGACGAGCGTAAATGCCGTAACCGTGACATTCTCGGCCTCTCAAAGCGGAACAGTCGTGGTGAGCGGATCATCTGGAAGCGGAGCCGGCGGAGGTTCCCCGGGAGGTTCTACGTCTCAATGGCAGTATAACAATGCGGGTAGCTTCGGCGGATTAGTCGGGACGAGTATCATTCCGCAAACGGGATGGAGTACGTTTAACGCATCCCCTGCAAATTTAAGTTACAACGATTTTTCGAGTGCGTGGCAAGGCCTACACGTCCCTAATGCTTCAGGCCTCGAACTGACTGGAATCACACGTTCACTTCCATCCTCGACGTCTTATACCGAAATCGCAACGATCGAGATTTTAGGAAATGATAATGACGTTTCCCACGACGCCTTCGAAGGGGATCTGATTATTTCCGATGGGACGAAGTACATCACGCTCGAGGTGCTGACTTTATCAGGTGCATCTAACCCAGCACTCCGATTAACCCAGTGGAATACTGCTACGACCCAAAACGGAGTGGTCGCTGGTCCAACTTCAAACATTGTCGGAAACTTTGTGACGCTGAAAATTGTGGGGGATTCGGTTCACCGGACTTACTACTATTGGTCAAGCGGGTCTTTTGTGCAGTTCTATCAGGAAGCAATCGGAACGTTTCTGACTGAGACCACGGGCGGTATTGGAGTGCTTGCCCTTGATTCAGTGGATGCGACCGGTTCAATGGATGGAATTTTGAAGTACTGGGCTCTCACGAGTCCCTAGCGCGCAAGCTGAATTCCAACCCTCAACGCTTCCTCGAGCGTCTTTCCCTGTTTCGCTGCCCGGTGAGCAACCTCGCGCATGTGTGCAGTGAGCTGCTTTCGTTCCTTAACCGGGATCATGTTCATCAGGCCGCTAAATACGTCCTCTTCGCGGTTGTCTGGTTTAGGAGCGATCGCGCGCGTTGTGGACGTCCGTGGAGCGTCGGGTCTCTGACTATTATCCTGCGCGTCAGCAATCGCCGTGAGCACGCGTGACAAGCGCCGGGCACGTCCCGGCGCGCTCACCAGGAACGCGACCAGAAATCCCGCAAATATGAATCCCAACAGAAAGGCTGTGGTCATAACTCCTCCTTCTCAATTCCTCTCTTTAGGTTGATGATATTCACGACCGAAACCGGCAGGGCAGTAGATTGATGCGCGTAAAGTTGCGCAGCGTGGTCCATATCTGGAACCGGCGAAATATACATAGTGTCATGCTCCTGCGTCCAGACCGCAGCGGCTTTCGCACGCACGTCGAAAACCTGACCTGGCCCGCAAGTCACGGTTTCCATGAGCTTTCCGTTAATCTTCGTGGAAACGGCATAGCGCGATCCCCATATCCACGTGTGAATTTCGATTGACCTTGGCGTTCTCATGGACCGATCTTAGAGCCGCGAAGTCCTACCGCCAATAGACCGGAAGTTCCATAAAACCCGGAAAATCACCCTAGACAAACGAATGTGTTAGTCCGAACTGAACAAATGGTACCGGTTGACAAGTTGTCCCATCTCGCTAAAATCGATTGCATGGCAGCGACCTTAAGACTAAACCCGAACCGATCAGAAATGCAGGCGGTTTTTCCGGACGGTGACGAGTCCGACGTTTTCACGGAATGCGAAGGCATGGTAGTTGTTTCAGACGACCAGGGCAACAATTATCTTGCGGTCTTGGATGATAGCGGCGGCCTCGAGGCAAACACGCTCTACCAGCTCACTCCCGTAGACACCCTCGTCGAAGAAGTGGACGAATTTGAAGACGAAGAAGAAGAAGAGGAAGAGGAAGAGGAAGAGGAAGAGGAAGATCCGGCGGAGTGATCATAAGCGAACTGATCGCGCATCTGCGCGGCATTCAGGAAATACACGGAGACATTGAAATCACCGGGGCGGATGGGCGTCCGTTTCGCTTTGTGAACATTGTCGAGGTGAACGGTTCCCGGGATGAATTGGTGTGTCATGAGCGCTTGCCCGATCGGACTCCGCACAGGGAACCGTACGTGCCGAAGCGGGAAAGAATGGAGCGGCACGCCGCGGAGATGCGTGCGCAGGGGTTTAAATGGCGGAGGAATCGTGATTGATAAGGCGCGTTTTAAAGACATCGACCCGGCTGAATTCGAAAAAGCGATGAATGCATACTGCGCGGATCCCGATAAACCCGAGAACCATAAGGCTATGGTCACAATCGTGAAAACACTCTTAGCCTCGCAATACGCCGCGCTGATCGGCCCGGCCGTGGGAATAATTGATGCAATCGGGGAGCGGTGGAAAACGCAGATTGCTTTGAAGATCGCGCGCTGGCTCGCAAAGCATTTCTGGATGACTCCCGACCGTCCGGCGTGGAATGACTACTGGATGGCGAGGTGGAAGCTCACCCACTCAATTACGGCGTTGCGGCAGATTCACTGGCGGGCCTATCACTGCGAGGAATGGCCGGAAGTTCGGGCAACCGCCAGCTGGATGGTCTCGAGCGTCCGGCAGCAGGACAGCACTTTCGATTCGATGGTGGAGTGGGCAGAGAGAACGTGCCCGGATTGTCAGAAAGTGAAAGTGACGGCATGAAGCGATTCTGGAAGTGGTTCGACCAAACGTTTCTGCGAAACCCGCCTCCTCGATCCAACCTGTTTTACAGGCAAGTAGTAGAGCGCAAGATTGTAGATGATACTTCCACCTATCAGCTCGAGCAGGTGAAGCTCGAGTGCGGTCACACAATCGGCGTCCGTAATTTCAAGTGCAACGCCCTGCCATGTACTGAGTGTGCGAACAACGGAACGTTTTTGATTCCCTCCGGGGAACGGCCGCATAGCCCCGAAGTGCAAACGGATGGCCGTGCCGCCAAAGAAAAAGTGGAGGGTTCGTGAAATCTTATTCTCAAAAAAACGAGCAGGAAGTAATTCTGAAGGCAGTAGAGGAGCTTGGCATCAAGCAGGGTTTCTTTGTGGACATCGGCGCCTATGACGGGGAAACGTACTCGAACACCTGTGCCCTGGTCGAACTGGGCTGGTATGGAATCATGGTCGAACCGGGCACGGTCGCATTTCAGAAACTTCTGAAGCGGCACGGAGAGAACGATAAAATTACGCTCGTGCATGCGGCAGTCGGCGCATGGCATAGCGTCAATCGAAAACCGATGCTGCCATTCTGGGAAAACGGAACCTTCTCCACGACGGAAGCTAACAACCGGTTTGAGAAATTTCCGCAAACGGGTCATTGGGGTCCGCGCTCATTTATCCCGCAAGTGCGTCTCGATCAAGTCTTGGAATTAGTTTCCCGGTGGCCCATTGACGTTCTGAGTATCGATACCGAAGGTACAAGTTACGAACTGTTCGCTTCACTAAACTTTCGTGTGTTATGCCCGCAAATCGTAGTAGTCGAGCATGATCAGGTACACCACGGAGAATGCTTAGATGTCGCGGCCCGTAACGACCTGATGCTGGTCGCAGAAAACGAAGAAAACCTGATTTTCAGGAGGAAATGAATGGCAGGCTTTAACCTACCCGACCCTGCGCCTGTGGACGTCGTACTTCCTGCAGAACTCAAGCCGCTAGTCGACGATTCAGTCGAGAAGTTCAAGCAGAAGCTGGGACCGTGGGCGCACTTCGGAGGCGGCTACATTGACGATTACCGAAAGGAAGTTGAGCGCGTGGCATTCTGCGCGTTCCGCGCCGGCCGGTGGAACCAAGCTAAAGGAGAGAAGGATGTCCAGAACCAAACTTAAAGCTCTTAAAGCTCTCGCTCCCGTTAAGCTAGATACCGCGCGGCACTGCTGGGCGGTGTATAAGAGCGGCACTCCAACTGGAGCGTACTTCACAAACGCACCACTTGCGGCGGAAATTGCTCTGATGCAGTTGTCTTTCGGAAAAGTGGTGGGAACAATTCGGCATCCGGTGTTCGGCTCCTTCACGATGGTTGAGGAACTCGAGCAAATCGCGGCGATGGCGACGCAGACTTACAGCCCATACCAGGGCTGGTCGGATCACCCGCGTTATCAACGCTGGCTGACAGACCAAAACTACCGCGAGGAGATGCGGCTCACGGCGTTTGAAAGAATGGCTGGATAAGATGCGAGAGGTCGAATGAAAAAGTTCAAATGTGCGCACTGCAAGACAGTGATGACATTACAGTCTTTAGGTGATTCGATAGGAATAATCGCACATTTCGCGTGGTATTGCGAAAACAAAGACTGTCCGCGTTATGGCCTGCTCGCGGTGGCCGGGTATCCAGTGGAAGAAAGCCAACCTGAAGGCTCTGCAGTCGCCGTGGAACGACCGCAGGAGACTTCGGAATCAGACAGCGGCGGCGTCGACAAAACATGACAGTGCAATCAAAGAGAACACTCCCGGGCGTAGCGCAGCGAAACTCTCTTGAAAAAATTGAGTTTCGCGCCGGCACAATCATACATGCTTCCCCGCGGATGCAGTACGTGGAATCGAAGGACAAGCGCTGGCCGCTAGTGTACCTGATCGGAGAGACTTTCATTTACTGGTGTTTCAAGTGCTCCGCCACAATTTGGGAAAAGGAAGCGCAGGAGCACCGCGGCTTTTGTCCGTTTTGCGCCTCCAATCTGTTTATCGTTGGAGTCGGCGAGAAAGTACGGCTGCACTTCCGGCATGCGCCCGATAAAAGTTGGGCAAGCTGGTATGCCGAAAAGTACGACTGGGAAAACCAAGGCCTGCAGGATCAATAAGGAGAGCGGCACACTATAAGCATGAGATACAAGTTCACAGTAATTGCGCACGATGGACAGCATGAAGCAATTGTGGACCTTCCGGACGACGCAGAAGCCGAACGCGTCGCCCGCGGTCTCGAAATTCAATACTTGCAGCATCCTGCGGCGCGCGAAGTACTGCCATCGGTTGAAGTCGTGAAAATGGTCTGGCGAAGTTACGAACCGTTCAAGTTCGGAAAGGCAAACGCAACCGGATGATCAAGCAAAAGTGGGTGCTCGAATTTCCAGAGGTTCCCTTGCACGAGGAAATCAGCGCGGCATCGCTCGAGACACTCAAAAAGTCAGCGGGTCTCTTCGGAGGGTTGCATATTCGCTGTATAGAGGATGTTGGGCATGGTGACATTTATGTCATCCGTCCGCGGGACCACTCCATCTCGATCGTTCACGGTGACGTAGCCCGTACTCCAGGTGCTGCAGCATTCGGTCTATCGGCCTGCGTCGATAATTGGTTGGCATACATCTTCGAATGCCGGGCGTTCCCGGTAATTCGCGCAAAGCACGGACCTCCGATTTTAGGAACCGTTACCTTTTTCGACGGCCGCACGGTCCTCCTGGGTTCGATCCCTCCGGAATGGCCGGACTGCGAAGGAAAGCTGGCCATCGGATGAGGCAAGGTTGGGCTGCAGCGGTCGGATCGAATTATAAGACCCGGGAAGGCGGATCGGCCAAGATCGTAATGTATGCCGCAAACGTACGTCCCAGCGTGATGTATTTCGCGTGCGGGCTACCGGATGGGGACCCGGTCGAGGTGATTGTGGCAGAAATTGAAAGCACTGCCCTGGCGGTGCCTACAAGAGCCGTGTACACCGTGTCGGGACGCTTCCACGGTTTCGCAAGCAAAGACGCTCCCATTGTTGAAAAACCAGACTGGCCGAAACCTGGCGAGGATCACCCTTTCGACCTGATGAACTGGAACGCTCCGCGCGACCGCCGTTGAAAGTCCTCTTGAGTCTGCTTTTGGTCCTGGTCGCGTGGGGGTTTGGCGTCTGGGTCGTTCTAAGAATTCAGGCCGCTCGAACCCGCCGGCAAAATCGAGAAATGAAGCAACACGTGAATAAGGAGAATTAATGCCCTGGTTAAACCAAAACGGATCGGCTATGACTGAAGCGGAAGTGCTCGAGATGAAGTCCCGGGCTGCGCTTGCAGGCATTCCCAAAAGTGAAATCGCCGACAAAATGGAGGCGCTCGAGGCCGAACTGGATCACTGGATTCACAGCGGCAGCACAATTACCGGAATGCGTCGCTACATGGCGATGAAAGTACTTGCGCCGATGATCAAAATCCTGCGCCTCGAGCTGTTCGAACTCGCGATCGTCTGCGCGAAGCAGTTGAACGACCAGCGTGCCGCAATTCAGCGGGAAGACTTCTACCAGCAGTTTCAGCGCATGGTCGGCGATAACCGGACGTTCCGGTCGTTTCTGTTCGAACACTTTCAGAACGATCTCACGGCAGCCGAATCGCTCAACATGCCGCTGATGGACCTCGCGAAAGGAATCCTGCTCCGCTACAAAATGGGTAAGGACTGGATCGCTCCGGCGCCGGCGGCTCCGCCCGCGGTCACGAATGCTCCGCCGGACAGCGCGGTCTTTTTGAGCGCGGAGGGTAAGTGAAGGCGAAAAAGGTATCCGCGGGAGTCCCTTTCATCGCGCTTGATTCTGTGCAGTACGTCGCGGATTCAGGCGCGAAGCGCTCATGGCAGATTTGGTATTTCGATAGGTTAGCAGCCGGCGCGCTCTCGATCGCAAGACTGACGGTAGATCCCAAGACGAACCTCCACGGTGGAGAATTTGTGATCCTCGTCAGTATGCCGGGTGACAACATCATCGAGCTGAGCGGCCCGGTCGCAGGCGCATTTGAGCGCTACCTCAATATGTCTGGAGTGTTTGAAAATGCGAAGGACGTCAAGGTCCTTTCCGCTGGGGGAAACAGTTGAAAACCAATTACGGAATCGCATGGAAAGTAATCGCAGTCCTGACGCTAATCGCGTTCGGAGTCTGCGACGTCTTCAAGGCTGAACACCTGCAGAGGTTCCTGCTGGTATTGGGCGTAACCTGGTCGCTAGCAGCTCTGGTTGTTCAGATGGTGATTGAGCGTAGAGAGGCCCGGGAGCAACGCGACGCCAACTTTCGCGCGTCCGCGGCGGACCACCAAAGACCATGAATAGCGGAAAAATGCCGGTCCCGCCGGAGAAGCTCGAGCAGTGGCGCAATTCGGTGAAGCTCCTGCAGGCCAAAGTTACGCTGTGGGAGCAGAAGCTCCGCGCCGCCGTTTACAAGGGAAAGTGCGAGCGGTCCATAGTCGAAAAATTCTATAGGTCTCTGGAGACACCGGAGTACGCGATGCAACCGGGGGATCGGCAACTCCGTGATTACATCGAGGCTCACAAATCTCTTTCGGACGCCGAAGAAAACCTGATGATGGTGACGATTTCTGAATTGAAAGCGGAGCTTGCAATCACTCAAGCATTGATCGACCAGGTCGACCCGCCTCTTGTGACGCCGGAGAAGTTGAGACTGTCATAGGACTACAGTTCTATTGAAGGTTTCGTCCGGATGAACCACAATAGCTTGAAGACTCAGAAAGGAGGCTCCGAACTGAACTAAGCAAAACCTCCAAACACCCATTTCTAGTTGTTTCTCGGTACCAGATACGGCCTTCCGAAAGGAGGGCCGCTTCTGTTTCTACCCTGCGGGGAACGACCGCAGAGACCCGCATTGTCTCTCGAAGTCGTGTCGCCAACGCATAGGTTTCGTGTTAAAATCTAACGCATGTCACAGTACCCCGTTCAAACCTGCCTTGGAAAATTCCAGAACCGAAACAACCGGCTCGTAATCATCAAATCAAGCGAGATGATCGAAGAAACCGTGAGTGGGCAAAAAGTCCAGCGGCGAATCTGGCACGGGGACCTTTTGAAGGCCGACGGGAAAACAGTAGATACGGCCGGGCAGTGGGAAGACAACGGGGCTTTCCGGAATCAGCGTGGCGTTGCATGCCCTGCGGACCTGAATATCCTGGTTGAAGCGGATCCCGTTCCGGTGCAGATTCATCCCCGCATCGAGGCGGCAGCGCCGCTACCTGTAGTTGATGGCGCAGTCGATAGAGACTTTGGCACTCCGTCAGAGCCGCGCGACAAAGCTCTCAACGTGACAATGGGGGAAGGTGTGATCCACGTCGGTTCGTACGTGCTTACGTACGACGCGGCACTTGATCTGATTCGTAGCTTGGAAATGGCTGTGGAGCAGGTCGCGGTATAGCCGGGCGAGAGAACCTCACCCGGCCCCTCAGAAAACTACGGAACGAGCGATACGAGCGCCTGCGCCTGCGAGCCGTCTGCAGCCGTGGCAAGCACCTGGTCCGTAGACTTGGCGCTAATCGAGGCCGGCGG
>JGI24891J29808_1000627_pt1 | contig 14748 bp, 9 predicted proteins | sample FreactcultuFSWF8_FD_29808 | JGI IMG/M metagenome (IMG submission 29808) | reverse complement strand
TGGAGTCCGATTTACTCGAAGGTGATGCGTGATCAAAGATTGGTTCACACCGGGTCTATAATATCTAGTGACCAGACATACATCGAGTCATCATAGCACTTACACATTCGAGATGTCGATGGTATACGCTTCATGTTATGCCTGACCCGTTTGCAAGGAGTGGACCTTGGGAAGCGTCGCGGTCAAGGAAGTGTCGAATTCGCCCTCACTTGCTTCATTACGCACGTGTTGTCGGAATATGATAGCCGACTGAGCCTGCGGCTGCTTCTTAAACAGGTCGTTCCACGCCGAACCCCTCATGTAAGATCATCTACCCTCTCCTTATCCAGCTTGTCCGGTCGCCGAGCCTAGGAGGAAGGGGTCTCGCCCCCTCACTCCCAGGATTCTGACAGCTGTCCAAACTCACTCATATTCCTAGCGGCATGGATACACCATGGAAGGTATAAAAATGCTTAAGATTTTTGATCTATGTATCCATAATCTAAAGCTTTAAGTTTGCGCAGGGCGTTCATCTTAGTCTGCAGAATTCTGTGTCGGGAAGCCACAGCGATTGTTTGAACTGTGATCTAGTAGGAACCAGATCGAGAACAGATAATCTAATCTCGAATTCGAAATCGCCTCCAGCGATTCTCTCACCTCGCAAACACCTAACGGAGGGCGGCTCTTTCCGGCTTCGACAACCTTGGTCTGCCATGTTCTTGAGTATGTCTTCCAGACTCTCTCCGACTATCGTCTCTTAACAGGAGGCTAAGATCAGATGCAGCGTAAGGATACTGTAAAGGAATATCACCCGTGCGAGGCCTGTGGGGCTCTGGTCGCGGAGACCTGCTGTCAGCCATCTTGTTCAACATACGCTTGAAGAAGGGCCTCAGAGAGGGAATGGAGACGGTGATTATCTAGGTTTGAGTCAGTGATATACGCTCATCTTCGAATCGAATATCTTAACAGTGCGTACTCCTGTGCAGATCTCGATTGTCCCCAACATAACGAGCATTGTCGAGTCCCCTGTCTTCAGCATGGCTTCAACCTGACATATCCGAATGATTGAGCAGACACTAGTCAGAAAACTGAGTAAGAAAAGGCCGGTCAAGCTTATCTTCTTTTTCATCGATATTTGCGTCTTGAGGAAGATAGGAAATGGCTGGAGGAAAGCGAATAGATCACAGACGATTGTCGTTACGGATGATCCGTAAAGCAGCGGACCCCAGCCGAAACAGTTTCCTTGGGCATGAGGCAACCATGCTTTCTTCGGGGGTTGGCAACGCAGCAGGAAGAGTAGGAGCAATACCAGTTGAGCGAGAGTTATGATAAAGATCGCTAGCCAGATCAACTGCCGGTTTGCAGTCATTGAGCTCTTTCTCGTCAAATCTAGGGCTGCAAAACCAGTAGCGAGCTTGTAGCCTGTACCCGTAAGCAGATAAAAGGGCCAACTGACATATTCGAGCTTTGTGAATTAGCGAAGGTCTGTTCTCACAAACAGTCTTATGTCGGACAAGTACCAAAGCAAGGCGGTCTGTGACAACCTCTAAGGGTAGGCTATGAGGCAGACCTAGGCCTAGTCGTGTCTCCACGATGACTAGAACAGAGTATACTATGGCAAAAGCCCACGTGATGTTAGAAGTTGCTGTCCCACCGATTGTTACACCGGACATACTGTTGTCAACAGGATGATGTAGTCGTCGACCCACAAACCCCTGGACAACCAATTGCGGGCGTAGGACCGGCAGGCTACCACGGCTACCATCAATGAAGTGAATATCACACAGACCGACACAATTGTGGGATATCTAGACTGCACTTCGATATTCGCAGGGTAATCAATGACCCACCTCATGCCGGAATACGTTCTGAGATGTTCGTGTTAACAAAAGACCGAGAGAGGCGAATGATTTATGCTGATTCTGCGCTGCGGTACATGCTCTTGTGTACTGCTGCAACAACGTAATTGAAGACGTGAACAATGCAAGAAATTGAACCTAGCAAAAGATTGTAGCATTGCAGGATGACAGTCATGGGAATGTCCGTCGTGTTATACAACGACGCCGATTCTGCCAGCTTGAGACCAGATCTAAATAATTGTTGCACGTCACATACCTACCTGACCTAAGATCATCTGATTTTAAGTCCATCCAAGCACAACAGAAAAATGAGTGCCGTAATCCTGACCTCTCAGAGGCTGGCCGATCGCAAGAACGCTTCGAAGTTGAACGCACTAAAGGTATCGTCTTTAGTACGCGGATTCCGTACAACTTAGGTCTAAATGTATGAATTCGAGCAGCCGTCACACTTGCGGCCTTTAAGGTCTAACGCTCGATTAGTGCCTGTGTGCTCGGTGTGCTTCTCTTCTGTACTATCATCTATCTTGTTCTGTTTTGTATTAGACAGAGATCTGGCTCGATCGACTCGTCGATCTTGACATCTTACGAGGCAATGATGCCTATAGAAGTGTGTATGACAGAAACGTATCTATCGAGTCAGAATCTGTGGTTAGCTGCTCAAACATATACATATTGCTTAGATTAGTACGATTAAAGGAGCTTACGCTAATCAGAACAAAGGTCTACCAGTAAAAATAGCAATTGAGGCATCATGCTGTAATGGCCACTAATGACACTCTCTTCGAATTCCTTAAAGAAGGAGCAGAGGGAAACTATTCGTCTATCAGACATTCTTGTAGAAATTGGAAAACCGTAGCACCAAAAAGAATGCAGTTCTTAATCTAAATGGTATGTTAGCATATGGAGAACGAAGCAAGAAAGGACTTATACGTCAAGCCTAGAGAAAAGCGACATAAGAACTCGAATCCTGTTGGTTTCTCCTATCATGAGCTTGCCATTCTTAGGTTTGTCCTTTTGCTTGCTTCTAACTTATAAGATTCTACCTAAAAAGAAGAAGATTGGACTATCTCCGGGCTTGGTCAAACAATGGAAATAGCGCCGTTTGGTAATAGGCAGGCGAGTTTGCTTAGTTTGCTGTGGGTTGGGACTTCTCCCGGGCGCAGTCAAACAATGCAAACAGCGCCTTTTAGTACTTGGCAGGAGAGTTTTTGAGCGTAAGCCGTCCGAAGCAGTTTCTAGATATCTGATTTAGGGGCTTACAAATGGTCAATGAGCTTATTAATAACACATGTAGATGGTACGTAATGCCCTTCCCTTACAAGTAGAGCCTAATGTTTCCTATGCACTCATCGATGGGCTTAATTTCGATCACGACACGTAGTGACACCTTATAGTAACCAATAGCCGACTGCGCATCGCCTACTCGTCTCTGCTTACTAGGCACTCTTCTTGAAGGTCGCCGGCTCGTGAAGTCGACGAACAAATAGATTACATGTTGATCAGCCTTATATTATCTGTCTCTCCCACGGCAAGCTAGTTTACGCAACAAGATTCTTTAGGGCGCGTAGTCGGCTAAGAAACCCACCCATTTTATGCCGCGCCGTCTTGTTATCTGTTTTGGTAATCTGTAAACTATGGTTCAGTCTTCCACGTCCAGCACTAGTACAGTAGTACGTCAAGACAAATATCATGGATCCGCACTAGTCGATATTTCCGCCCAATATCAATCAACCTAATCTATTTCCGAAATAATGGCGATGGATGGCTTCGAATTCGATGCGGTGCCGCAGATCGCTCTGTATTCAATACAATCCTCGGATATTGCTCGCTAATTTTCTCCGAAGAGGGTTAACCACAGAAATTGCTTAGCAATACGCGCAGCACTCACCAGTGTTGGTTACCCTCACTTTTGGACAAGTGCTCACGCTTTCATCGCACATGTGGCCAGAAAACACACAATGATTGCGGATGGAGAACCATACGTGCCAACCTTTACTACTTAACGGCATGATCTTTCCACCTACACTTAGTGTATCACTCTGTCTCCATAGCTTATCCAGCAAACGACATGAATAATCCTTATCACTTTCTCAATAATCTACACCCACCCCATCAAGTCTATGTCAGCCCCGGCGTATTGCATGGAGGTCACCAATCGTTCCAAACTCAGTCTCCACAAAATCTATCATTCAACTTTAATACCCAATATTTGCCACCACCCCAGCTTTGCCATGCTGGACCGGCCGGGAGCTCTCTGGAGTCGGTGCCGTTGACCAAACACGCTATGGGTTACCAGATACCCGGATATGGTGCCGGCCATCAGCTTGTGAGACAGTTCAACAGTTACAGTCCCGCCGACCCTCAGATATTCGAAAAAGCGAGGCAAGAAATCCAGAAGCAGTCGGGTGATCAGCACGAGCAAATCTTGAAGCAGCTGGACTCTGGTTACGAAAAAACTCAGGATTGGCACGAACAGACTTCCGAGCAATTGGAGAATCTAAGGGCTATGGTTGCACAACTCCTTTCCAGGAACGAAAGCTTGCGATCAGGAGCAAGTGATCTTGCCCCGGAGATACTCAATAAACTATGTACTATCGAAACGGAGACGTCTCAGTTAAGATGCCAATTGGGGTCTCTAGAAGCGGGGCCACAGGAAAACCCCAGAAGCATCGAATCACACACTCGGGCAAGATCAAGAGGCCCTGATACTCTACGCCGATCTGGAAGATTATCCTCCAAAATTGACAAGGGAAGACAAAATCTAGACCATGAAACAGCTAAATCTGAAGCTGAAGCCCCTACGAGACTCCCTGTAGTGAATTCCCTGCATACATCACGTCGTAAACGTCGCCTGCGGCACCATTGAAGATCTTCTTCCAAAGCTCCCGACTGAAGTCTACGGTCGCGCCGTTTGTCAAACTCTGGCCCGTGCTAGGGTCGTTCAGTGATCGGTCCCCAACACCGATACAGCTCGCGCAGCGGTCCAAGACCAGACCTGTCGCGCTCACTCCTGTCAGTGGATTGGTGAAGTTTATGCGTTGTCCGCAATTCACGGGTGCGGGCTGAGAGTCGTCATTGAGGGCCAGATTTCTGTTATATCTTGTGCAGAGTGCAACGTAGTAGCCGTCCGATGGGTAGCCAATGTTGTCACATCTAAATGTTGAACTTCGACTTGCATTATAAACTGATGCCATTTTATCCCCTGAAGGGTATGACTTGATTCCATATTGATCTCTCGATGGCACCCAAGTCTTAGTGGCCGAGCTTGATGTGGTTGTGACTGTTTGAGTCGATGATGATTGATCAAAAGAGATGTGATCTGGCATGGGGAACGAAGATAGTGATGGAACAATCGTGGCAGGTAAAGGGGATTTGATCTCAGAGATGCTAGTTACACAGCCGATTTGCCTAGAGCTTGTGCTCCATGTCTCACCTTATCTAGCTATTGGGGGCACAAGGAACCCTGAAAGGCAAGTATAATTATGGGATGGCATTTCCTGCCAACGCCGAGAGGCGCATACTGAACAAGTATCGTTGTCGCCTTGTTGGAACGCCCCTTCTAGGCAGTAGTCTTGGGTTGCGGATGTGTCACCGTATGATCCAATCGCATATGCGATTCCGAAACGGTAGAAGAGTGGATGAAGATTCATAGTGACACGCTCTGAAGATCTTGTCCTAGACCTCAAGAGTGTCCCTAGCCCTTCGAAACGTGTGAACGTCTGCCTCGGTGTTATATGTGTGATGAACAGTTACCTAAGCTTACAAATGTTGATGCAGAGGGGGGTCTGTCTCTTGAGATATACTGCTTATAGGGGTAGTAGATCGCCATGAACGTGGTTCGTCTTGAAAATCGTATACGTGCAAAAGAGCTGCTTTTCGCAAGCAGTATCGAAACGATAATCGGGTGATGGCAATGTTTGACTCTTATACCACCCGGATCCTAGTGTAACGCTGACCCGACACTATCTATCCATCTGATCGATAAGGAATAGATGCCACGTTGTAAGATGACGCGCCTCCTTGTTAATGTGGTTGCCTTCGTTATGCTCTCGATTGCCATTTTTCCAATCACACAGGTGAGTATTACAGCTAAGAGCTTTACATATAATAGAGATCACAGTGCGAGATGAGAGAGACACTAGAGCGAACTAGCTCAGCACGAGCATTCGGCTACTGGCAAGTTCAAGAGTGGGATTAGAGTTTCAAGGACATGGGAATATCGAGGAGATGACTGTTGGACCTATCATATCAACGATATTCTACCCTAGACAGCAAGAAAAGTCGATGACATGGCGCCCGCCTTAGAGATGCTGCGTTGTACGTTCATACGAATCTATGCAAACGCGACCTATGCTGCTTTTGCAAAGATTCGATGCTACAGAAATGAATCGTTCTTAGAGAAAAGTTGATGCGCAACTAAGCCTCGGTTTTTTTAACCTCCTGTACTAGCGTAAGTTAGGTAGACTGATGTGTAACAACGGCGTGAGCTCTTTATTGTCCCGTACTATCTGCAAACGTCTGTTGGGCTAAGGTCGAAATCTAAGCTTCTCTTGGAACCCTTTAGACTCTACACGTAGACAATGTGGAATTTGCTGCAAGTAAAAATAGACTATGGAATCAAATGGACGCTGTGGGGAGAACGGGGGGGGAGGGGGATCCCAGTTCTCACTAAGGATGCTGCTAATCAGTCTAGGAATGAGATTACGTCATTGACGGTGCCTATTATTTGTCAGAGCAACAGATTCTAAAGACATGCTTCTGACCCACTACTTGTAGCACATGGCGTTGACCAAATACTTTGCAATATTGATGTTTCCTCGAAATAATCCTTTTGAGATTCGTGTCTTGGTACTGTGCTACCTCGAAGAGCGATATCGAAGCGGACGATCAGAGGAAAGGCTAGGAAACTGGCATATGGAACAATTGGATGCCGTAAATCTGGAGCAGAAGATGTATCTGTTCCCTGGGCATGGTTTGGTGTGGGCCTCTTTACACTGGCACTGTCGTCGAGCTTCGTTTACTGGCAATCTTTTCTTCTCCTTGACTACAACCTTTCTACTCTGTGCTGTATATATGAACAGCGCGACATGGGGCCGCTAGACAGACAATAGACTAGCCTTGACGTCTTAAGGCGTGATATCTTTCCTCCGAACTTGAAAAATGGTCTTACATCGCTTGTGCTAAATCATTGCTACGCTCTTATGAGCGGCCTCCCATCTCGAAACGGCCGAGGCAGTGAAATTAGCAATGGTCGCGATACATGATCCTGTACACCAAACACTTCAAGCAATTCAGCGTATCGTAAGAGGGTTGTGCTCATGATTTATCCGTTAGAAATCACAACTTTAAGTTGTTCATCTCGCATCGTTCTCTCCACACAAGCTTGTTTAAGCTTAAGGGTACACTATTTGCACCATCTTCGTTGCGTCTATCTCTAACTTGCTGCTATAGACTGGTGACCTAAGCGATGACTCATGTTCCGGAATAAGATGCGCCAGTGGTTTGACGGTGGAACATCTGAAGACATTCCAATCACGTAGTCGAGCTGGATTGTCGTCTCAGAAAGTTGTCATCAGGGTTAAAGAAAATCGTCGGGCAATATCAAATATATCACTCCAATGACATAAGATCACGTTTACTGGACAATGATTGTCTAATGCTCGATCCATCTGAGCTGTGTATAAGAGACGAGATATGTTCTCTAGACAGGGAAGACTCTGATACGAACACTTTAAAACAGGAACCAGATACTACGGATCACGATATGAACACTAAGAACCAAAACGTCATTGCTGAGCACGAGATCATGGGTTTTTCGGACGAAGATGATGGCGACATATACACAGATACGGGGAGCGAGGACAAAGATGATAGCGGCATATACACAGACACGGGAAGCGACGACGAAGACGCAACTACTGGAAGCCACCACTTAGACATCGAGGACAAAGTCACTCCTATTCAAAATGTCGAACTCGAGAAAGCAGAGTCCGAACGAATTGATTGGGCTCGATGGAGACGTTGCTCGAATTATCACCAAGCTCAGGTATTGAACGACATATTTCTTACGGGACATATCTCGCACAACATCTTCTTGCACGAAAAGCCAATGTATCCCGACAGGCAGACACAACACCTGATGGATCGAATCTTTGTCATCCAAATGCTTCCAGCACGTCAGCAGAGAGGGAAGGGGATATCATTGACACGTTTTAGAGGCCATTGTGCTTTCATGCTCTCGTCCCTGGATCACAGAACCTCTGTTCTGGCGGAAGTTCTTCTCAGCTGTCGCGATCTGTGGACCATGGTGGCGACGCTTAAGGAGACGACCAAGTACAGATATAACTTTGAACAGCACGGTGAAGCTCTCAGCATGGTAGAGACCAGGCATGCAGACTCATGGGAAGAGTTAGAGGAAAGTACCCCTTTGCTAGAAGATGGGGAAGGGAAAAAGCATACATTACAACCGGCGGTTATCGAGAAATATGCTGAGGCCCTTAGAACATCTCGATGCGAAGCTCTATTGTATGAACATCCAGTCATTTTTGTTGTCACCGCGACTGAGTACGAACGAAATATCCAAACGTCTCTAAAAAGGGTCCTTGACCAGGTAGAAGACGGACTACTCTCTTATATACAGCAGAGTCTTGAAAGAGGATTGCTCAAGGTTGTTGTCAAGGATGCAATCTAGAGGAAGCTGGTATTCATCTACATGGATTTGCTAGATCATTTTATGTACTTGCTCTCCAGATAGACCTGATTGGGCATGAAGTCTCCCACGGATATTTGATCCTACATGTACAAGATTAGACGATGATTTTTGCAACTAAATCGAGTTGCAACCAGAAACTTGTTAACATAATTTCTCCTCCTGTGTCTAGATCTTCTGGACTCCTCTAGTAGTAAAGCTTCTTTGGAGAGAGACCGTCCCAACTTCCATTACCTTTCCCTTTTCTTCTGGACTACAGTAGGATGCGAGAATCTATAACTCCAGTCACATCACCACTAGTCTAGCTATCGCAAATTATGACATAAACGTCGACCTTATGAGATTTGGATAGTTCGGCAAACGTTGATCTAAGATCTCATCAGCACCTCATAAGTCCTGATTAGTGATCCTAGTTGAAGACGAGAGCGATCCACTATCAAAAAAGGTCGTCCGTGTACCAGTTGTTTGCAATACCGGCAATCATGAGCACATCTTCAGTAGCCAAAATCCGGCCTTTTCCTCAGCCTTGACGATATATGAATGCGAGAACAAGACAGTCTAAAAGTACCTGGCGACTGTCGTGTCAAGAATCAGGAACATCATGAACAGCGACCACTTTGCGAGCTTGAGATCTGCTGCTCTGACGTGAAGCGCTAATATAGACCAGCCAAGGTAGCAATACACTTATTGATATCGAACGACTCTACCACTGGAATGGTAGAGAAAATCTGGAAAAACAAAGAACGAACTGTATGGCTGAGAACGAGATCTTGAAAAGGAGGGTTCTCCCTTCAATCCAGATCGGCGTTTTTTCGACGTAAGGGTTTCAGCTCCTCCTTGTATAGAATCACTATAGAAGGATACCAGATTGAGCAAGGGTACTTATGCCTCTGTATTTGGCCTTGTTGACAGCATTACATGACAGTTGCGTAGATGTACGAGCTTATTGTCTCTTTTAGGAAGAGGATCAGGAAGGCTACACTTAGCAGTGGGAGAGGAGCAGTACGAGACTTGTTTGCAAGTAAAATCGGCAAACCCGAGGAAGAGACCCTTAGTACTACTGTCTATTGGTTATAGAGAAGTTTTAGGTTCAGCAAAATACTGTACTCAGCCTTTTGGAGCTAAGCGCAACCTGGAAGCCTGAAGTAAGTCTAGTGAGGAACATGGTATGGCGAGAGTAAGGAACAAAATGAAAAATGGATAGGAACAAATTATTGCAGGGCGACTTTTATGGTAAATTGACAGCCCGCACAAGAATCACTCACGCTACTGTAGATGGCTCCCCACAGGAGAATTTTCCGCGACTACTATCGACAAAACCAAAAGTTGCGATAGCTGCACTCAATTCGTGTTTAGCCGAAGTACCTATAGCGTTCTTGAGAGACCTACGCTACATGTATTATAGGTCTGTGATACAAACATCGAGATGACTGATCATTGCCAGATCTGGAATAACGCAGACAGACTTGAGACCGATTGGGGGTTGAATCGCATTTCTTACACTGCTGTAATCCTGCGTGGTCGTTGTATTTGTGCATATGTGGTCCTACAAATCGGATACGAGCGGAGCATACATATGTCTAGATACTGTCATGTTGTTGGAGATCTTCAAAGCCCCGTTAAGGCACGTTCTAGATTCGAGCACAGTATCTCGTCTCAAAAGCCAGTTCAAAGCATATATTCGAATTGTATAGTGCTCGATCATCCCATTCCTATTGGTAGCTAGCTGCGACAATCATAATAGACGGTTTACACTCCTCTCGTCCTCCCACAATCAAGTGCGGGTGGGATCAAGACTAACGATTGAACAAAAGACTACAGATGTATATCTTGAGTCATGTCCAGAACATCTCTACCATACTTAGTGAGCCACTACTCTGCGTTAGCTTGTGTATGCTAACCATGCATATACAAGGCCATTGATCCTGTCGTCGGCCAGTCTTACACACAAGTAAGCGGAGACCTGTTTGGACGGCTGAGAATGTGGCCTGATTATGTTGCAGTATGCTGGTCATTATGATGGTAGATGCATCTCCTGAGAGCGGAAGACTGCCTCTCAACATCGAAGATATGGTAGTCGAGTCTTAACAAACATTCGAGGCTCTAACTTGTGCGAATTCCAGAAACAAGCGTAGCAAGATGCCACATTTAGCCCTAAACTAGACGAAATGAGATTTGAAGATGTAGCACAATGGTCGGAAATGTGTTAAGGCACAAGCGCTAATTTCCTCCAGAGCAGGCAGGTGGAGCAGAACATACTTTTAAACAAGACTTAGATTAGCTAAACAAAGGTTGACGGCAACTCCTCCTCCGTTTCTTCACACTCGGTTTCCAGGTAGCTTAATTCTTCCGAGGTAATGATGGGGGTGGGGCCGGCGAGAGAAGACATATGGGACTCTCCTACTGCACGCTTCCATATGATAGCCCCCTACGCTTGCCCTTAATGGAGGCCCTACTTAGTAGCGAGCGCATATTTACGGTCAAAATCGATCTCTTACTCCGGCTTGATGCAAACGGTATTGCATGCAACCTTAACAGTTGTGGAGCTCTTAGTGGAACAATAGGGGCAGATCTCAACAGACGTCTGGACGCCTGTAGAGAAACCATATATGATAAGCTACAAGTTGAACCACTTTCAGTAAAGGTAGATCGTGTGGAGAGATTTGGCTTCAATGCTCTCTTCAGCATGAATCCGAAGATTTGTCTCACAATTTCAAGCTACTATGAGACTGAGAGCCAAACGGAAAGCCTGGATTTTCGGAACCGAGCGATAAAGGCATCGAGGCCTGAAGGATAGGAACGTGTTACACTAGAAAAGATGCAGAGAGCGTATTTGAGGGAGTGGCTAGAGGCTAGAAACTGGGAAAGGTTCGAGGCCCCGCAAGAAGAGTTGACATCCAAACTATTCTTTGGATAAGGGTACTCAGATGCGCTGATTAATCCAGACGGTGGACTTCGCCATATAGAAGTTTAGCTAACATATCAAGACGAGTTGAGGAATGAGATACTGGAAAGATTCATACTTGCCTCTACCATCTTGCTTCACTCAGTTGCTTTGCGCAAAGGTCCTTAATTTTATTCTTTTGACATGTCGCGACAGCTTGTAGCAAGCTCAAGATTCTCAATTGATTATCATTCTGCACACAGCCTCAATTCTTCATCTTGTTCTCCAGTACTGGCTTCCAAACATTTAGCTGTGAAAACGTAGCTGAAACTCAATTTATGAACATGAAGGCAGACTTATCATAAGTCAGAGAGGAGGATGGTCTTGTGGAAGGAGAACCTGTTAGAACTAATCAATCGGCTGTGAGAAAGAGAAGGGGCTACTAATCAATCTCTGGTGTGTCTCCCGTCAATTGTTCTACATTGACTGAAAACTGATTATCTAGAGTGCGTCCGATTGCCAGTGATAGTAGGGTTTTCGTCATACTAACATGTTCTACAACAATATAATTTTCAGGTACTGGACAAAGGCACTAGCACATGACAAAAATAACTCAAACCTGCCTACATTCACCTTATAGGTTTCTTATAGTGCCAGTGATACTGTATCCCATAAATCAAGATAACTTGTTGTAGAAGTTGTTTTCAGTGGCGTCAACTATATACCCGAGAGAAATATGTATATCCTCGAGTGACATCTTTTCGATAATTTAAGATGCACGTTCTAAAACTGGTTTATGTTAAGTAAAGATAGCGCCGTAAGGCATTCAAATGCCAAATCAAAACTATAAAAAACGCATACCACCAGGCCAATTTATAGATACGCTCTACTGGAGACAGGCGCTGACAAACACTGGCTGACATGGTTTTGACCTTGTTCGTATCAAATGCCTTCACTACATGAATGGACGAAAGGTAGTTCAAAAATTTAGAAGCAAGTGGAGGGTTAGAAACAAGTCCCTAGTGTAGAGAGTGCCTTCCTCCATGTGGTTCAGTGCCATGTCGAAGTTCGATTTTCAGCTCCTTCTTAAGATTTCCTTTGGCTCGCTAACTAGATGATCTTGTATCACCAGTTGGGATGTGCGACTTCTGTCTCTAAATATCCAACAAATCCCTGTTGCCATTTCGAACCTTGTTAGTTATCCCGGGTCGGGATTTCCTATTCCGTACAATGGGACCATCGGTTGGGGATGGACGGTTTTTATCGTTAGTGTTAACAAAGCGACCGCCCAAGTTCCCGAAGCACTAGAGGTGGAACAGTCCGATCCCGCGAAAGATCTCCGACCTGTAGGACAGCCAAGTGCACAGTCCGATTGCAAGCGAGAAGGACTTTTCCGTGAATGATAAATACTGCTTAGAGGCTGGTGTACCCGCATTGCCAGCAGTAGGTATGCAGTGGAGCGCAAAATCAGGTCTATCCTTAGGGGACTCCAGGGTTAAGCCACCTCCAAAGGACTCCTGGATGTCCAGTTGACCATAGATAAAGAGCCGCATCCTGTCCAAACGACCCCTGCGTATGGTGGAAACTTTAGTTCGGATGGCCAGGACGTGAAGAGTGATTGGTACACGCGGCAAGCTGAGTTGTTGACTGTAATCACATGACGTAGACGCATGTTCAGATAATTGACGTATTCATATCACACGTGGCAAATCTGAACGCTGGAAGTCGTGCGACCTCCCGCATGATCATCCCGTACACTGCGCCAGATCGAAAAATCACACTAATCTACTCGACTTAACATACGAACCGTGCAGGTCTCTTCTATCTCCCTATGCGCCCCCCTTTCTGGTGATTGATGTATTAATCGTATGGAATGGCACTTTGCGGCGCCTTGTTTGTAATCCAGCTAGCGAGGGTAGGCTATTAGCGCTTCGATCAACCCGCGGGATGTGTTAAGTAGATGGATAACAATTGTCATTGTACGGACCATAATTCGGCACGCTAAACACTTAACCGTGTATTATATCGTCTGCATGTCGACTCGTGATCGTGGCCAGGCTACAGCTACGAGCTAACCGGTAGCCTAGAGATGGAAATGCAATATAGTACGTGCTTACATCATCTTACGGCGCAGTTATCGATGGTCGTTATATATACAGCCACAGTTAGGCGTCTACCCTCTCATGATTAGAATATTGTCGCGGATAAGGCCGGTCTGACCCTTCGTCTAATTCTACTAACGTTTTGCTCTCTCTAAATGTTGAACGAAAAGCAACGGTCATTACACGGAAAGTCTAGACTCCCTTATTGCCCGGGTCAAAAAAGTAGGAACTAATAAACTGACTGATTGCGGCTAAGGCGTCTATTGGGTTCTACAAATGTCTTTTAAGCAGAGATACAAACCCTTGACGCTAGTTATTGTTACAAAAACCATCGACCCTAAGCGTATAGGCGCGCCTTAGACTTCTGTCTTACCATAAATTAGAGTCCACGGTAGTAACAGTCCCCTCTTAAGGACTAGGGCGCCGAAGTAGGGCTAGCAGCACGCTGGATTTATTACGGTCCGTGGGCTCGTACAATATAGTAATCGGCCGCTAATACGCCAATCCCTTATCTGGGTGTTTATCGGTCAGGATGCCCAGGCAAAAGGCCCTTCGTTATCTGGTTATGGGTTTTACACGATCTCAGTTATTAGAAGGAGGGAAGCGGAGTAGGATAACGCACACCGTTCGCATAAGCTAGGTCCTATCTGTGAGATGTAACCAGGGTCTGAACAGATGTTTCGAAAATAAGGCTGTGCACCGAAAGAAGGCGAAGTTATATTTGTGTACGTGCTTGAACAGCTGTCCAACATCTCAGATACTACCCATTACGGACGTATTTCACCTTAGCTACAACCCAAGGTACCGATCTATAAGATCGTGGGTAGATACACGGTCATTTCACTGCCTGAACTATCACAACAAGGCTGACGCTCATGTGAAGGCATCCGCGTATAAGAACGCGACGATGATTAATCATGGGGGAGAGCTCCTCATATTCGACATCGAAGATATCTCGAAGAACTTGGTCGAATCACATCAATCACTATCCATCCAAGTCGCTGCGGATGCAGTCGGAATTCACGAGAATCATGCCGTCCCACTCCCGACGTATCGCAAGCTGGAGGCTTTTGAATTAAAGGAACATGCTCAAGAGCTCGTCGAGAGTCTTACCTCATTTCGCTCTACAATCGGTCGCCTTGGAACTGTGTTCACGAGTTATGCAACGGACCCCCCCTTTTGGTTTGCCGGCATGTGTTTCGCTAGATGGCTGGA
>JGI24891J29808_1000626_pt1 | contig 14755 bp, 10 predicted proteins | sample FreactcultuFSWF8_FD_29808 | JGI IMG/M metagenome (IMG submission 29808) | reverse complement strand
CGCCATCCATCAGCCGCAAGTCATCAGCTTCAGCTCCCGAAAAGAAATACAAGTGCCAGTTCTGCAATCGCGCTTTTAGCAGAAGCGAGCACCGCAGCAGACACGAACGATCGCGTAAGTTGACCCGCCCCGCCACACTTGCGCATGCCTCGATGCTGACCTCGTCCTCCAGACACCAAAGAACGTCCTTTCAAATGCCTCAAGTGCCGTAGCACCTTTGTTCGTCGCGATCTCCTTCTGCGCCACGACCGTACCGTACACGCAAAGGATGGAGGTGTGCCGTTGCAAAGCGACACTAAACGACGAAGCAATGCATCCAAGCAGTCGCCTGAAGCAGCCCCGCCCAAGCTCCCCATGGGCATGGAGCAGGCAGCCATCGAGCAGATGAGTGCCGACGATGGCATGTTCGGTGTCGAGGAAGCAGCCATGCTGATGACCAACTTTCAACAGAAGGCTGCCATGTCCACGCAGATGCCCGAACCCATCCTTGCCGAACCCTCGTATCCTCAAGCAGGTTCCATGACGCTTCCTCAAATGCCACAAACACACTGGGACACCATGATGCCTCAGCCCATGGCCAAGTCGCAGTCAATATCGTCTCAAAGCACCACTGCTGGTCACGATGGTCGTTTGCCCCAGGCTTCAGCTGGTCCCATGGGTATCCACAGTCAGCTGCCTCCCCTAATGGAGCAGCAATTTGGCAATGCTTCGCTCTCGGCCCTTGGAACTCCCGGCGCTCTGTCGCCTTTCCCTTCGATGATGGGACCCGTGTCTCCTGTCGACTACCGCCGTTCTCCGGGTCCCGCTCAGGTCTGCACCATGCCCAAGCCGCCTCAAGTTGAGTCTGAAGACCAGATTGCTAGTATTCTGCAAAACATCAAGCACTGCGACAGCGAGGGTGCTCTGCTCGACACGTTCCGTCTCCCCCACGGTGACGACCTGAACCGTTACTTGTCGACTTATTTCACCCTGTTCCACCATCACCTGCCGTTTTTGCATCCTTCCTCGTTCAACCCGGCACACGTTTCGGCACCCCTGCTGCTCTCAGTCCTCTCAGTCGGCGCTCTTTATGCCTTTGAGCAAGATTCGGCTTACATGCTCCACATCGGATCCAAGCTTCTAATCAACCAGTTCCTGGTCAATAAGGAGAACTTCAGCTCTCGCAAGTGCCCTATTTGGGCTATGCAAGCCACCTTGCTCAACATGATCTTCGCCAGCTGGAGCGGCGATCCGAAGGGACTTGAGTGGGCCTGCTCGGTCAAGAGCCTTGTCGCCAACATGGTCGCTGGTAACAGGTATGAGCTCAAGTTGCGTTCCGAGGCCCGCCAAGGTGCGCAGCCCAACCACCAGGAATGGATTGAAGACGAGAGCTGCCGCCGTACATATTACGCGGTTTATATCTTCTTTGGCCTACTGACCATGACATATAACCACACGCCGGCCATCAGCTTCAACGAGTTCGACACCCTGGAATTGCCGTCTTCCGAGACTTTGTGGGCCCTTGACGTTAATCAGAGTGCAGTCTGGCACGAGAGCATGAAGGCTACGAGCATCATCACTTTCCAGGAGTCTCACTGTGCCCTCTTCCAGGGCGAGCCTGCTCGCTACAGCGCCTTCGCTACTCGCGTCATGATCAACGCCCTCTTCCTCGAAGTCTGGTATCACAAGAGATGCCCTGAGGCCCTGCAGGACGTCGTTACCGAGTACAAGCTTCGTCTGGCCCTGGAATCCTGGGAGAAATCTCTTGACATTTGTGAGCCTGAGACAGTTGTTGTTCAGCTCAGTGCGCCTCACCGAGGACATCCTCTTATCTTCAACGCCATGGCCGTGTACCGCAACACCACTGCTAGACTCATGGTCGATCTCAAGTCCGTTCAGGAGGCTCTTCGTTACCACGATCCTTACGAGGTTGCTGCTGCTATGACCAATGCGAGAGATAAGGTCAAGCGTTCTCCTGAGATGCTCAAGGTCATTCAAGCCTGCTTCGATTGCGTCGAAGTCGCCGCTGTACATGGCATCCGCTGGGTTGCTCGCACATCGGCCACCAACTGGAGTATCGAGCACCCGCTCTGTGGGCTCGACCTTATGGTCATCCTAACGCTCTGGCTCTGGCGTGTTGAACACGACGAGGAAGCTCCCAACGCCGAGGAGATCGCCATGTACGAAAAGCTTCGCAACTTGTTCGATGACGACTCTGTAGACATGTACGGCAGACTCAGCTCAAGTGTTGCCCGTTTGTGGGGTAGCATGATCGACGAAGTGGTAGTTTGGGGAATCACTAAACTTATGGGTGAATCTTTCAAGCTCCATGCTCAGGCTCTCGCTGGTTACGAAGAGGCCATGCTCGCACAAGAGCAGGCACACTCCGCCCCAGCAATGACCTCTCACAACCTTGCAGTGGCCGCTTACTAGTCGCTGCGGCCACCTTTCACGACCCCTCTTCCGACCTCATCTCATGCCTCTGTTACTGATCCGTCTCATACCCGAGACGGATGATCTCCTCTCAACTCTCTTGCCTCCGTGTTTTTCTCTCATTGTTTCCTTGCTCGAGGCTTTTGCCGCGTTATGTCTTTCGCAGCAAGATGCTTCAAAAGCGTGCGGTAGTCCTGGTATTCTTGCTTTTCCACTTGGGTTCGCCGGCAACGGTTTCTGGCGGCGGGCGGGGCTGGTTCGGGTTTGGTAATACCTTCTTCCTTAATACCCCCTCTACGTCTCAGTGTCGGCTGGCCCGCTTCTTCTAATCTGTTTTTTCTCTCATCTTTTGCTTGCTTCTTGCTTTTTCTTACTGTTCGGACCCAGAATACCAATGCTTGTTTGTGGTTGTCATTTTGTTTTGGCAGTATTGTTTATTTGGGGTTCTTTTTATTGATTTTCGGAGATATCTTGCAGTGCGCATAGCGTGGTTTCTGCTACCTTATATCTTTGTTAGCCTTTTGTAGAGCATACATGTCATCTGTTTTCATTTCTTCACTTCGTGCCCTTCAATTTACCATTGCTATCGTGTGACTTCTACGTGCTTTTATATGTACATCTGATGCAAGATATCGAATCATCTTCTCTTGATCAACGTTCCGAGAGAGTGAGGAATGGTGTCATATGGACCTTCACCCTCTCCTGCTCTCAGTGAGATTTCTTCCCAGTCACCGGCCTCGCGAAGCCACTTGTCAGTTGGTCTTGTAATATCACATCCGTCAAAGAACGTTGGCCACACCAAGTTGACCAAAGCTAGAAAGCAAGTCAGAACGGGTAGACACAGAAGAGGAAAGTCAAACTCACGCTGCCAGTATCCAACAAAATTGCCCTGATACTTTGTCTTGACATGTTCATAGACAACCCACATACCACCCTTCTTCAAATAAGGATACAGACTCTTGATGATATCTTGCGGTCCAGGGCACGAACACAATGTCTGCAAAGTGACTATCGTATCAATTGATTCCTTTTCCAATCCCACAGTACCCAAGTCCTGTGCTCCAACGGGTAGAATCTCATAGATGCCTTTCAATCCTGCAGCTTCGACTCTCCTCTTCAACGCGGCATGATGTTCAGGATTAGGCTCCACACCGTAGACTTTGGTGACTTTGTTTGCAGTCGCTGCGTATAGGTATACCCATTCTCCTGAGCCTGGGCCGATGTCGAGGACCACACCGTGCACATTTGCGCGGACGAGGGGAGAGACAGTGGCGGCAGCGCTTTCGCGGGATACACCACCGAACCAGGACCAGAAGTTTCCAAACCAGGCGTGTTGGAATGAAGACCAGGAGAAGAGTTTTGAGGGTGAAGAGGTTATGAGGCGGAAGATGGTGATTGGAATGTAAGAGGCTGAATAGGCAAGCAGGAGGAGAGGGCGGAGGAGGTTCAATTGAGGTGGGAGTTCCATAGTTGGTACCCTTTTCTTGAGGGAGTTGGTTAAGGTAGGTATTGATGTGATATGTGAAAGAGGAAGATATCAAATGAGATGGATATATCTACTCGTTAGGGCAGAGATACCGGCTGGTGTGGGCCGAACAGGTGGGGCTCTCTCCAGTCGGCGACTTCTTCTAGAGGCCGACGATGCTGAATGTCGGCGACATTGATCCATTGTAAGCAGAAAGATACATCAGAATACAATGGATCTAGTCGTGGAAGCTTTCGGATTCGATAGCCTCAATCTGTAAAGAGGTACAAAGGCACGTGCTAAACAGATGATGTTCCAAACAAGTCAAGAAACACAAGGCGGAGTTTGGACCCTGCTTTTCCCCAAAGAAACGGCAATCACACTTCATTTCACATGACAGGGCCATATTGGCACGGGCGCTTAACGAAACATCAAACAAAAGGGGGGCAACAAGAAGCGTACGAGTAGACACCAAGCTATTGGTTCGAGCAAGACAACAATGGCAGACGGATCGTGATCGGGCAAAGCCGACCACTTTCTTTGTTACACTCGTCCTTGCCGGAAGCGATTAGAAAGAACTACCCAGCCCTGTCCTTTGAGACAACTGACCTATATCCTTCTTGTCGATCGCAAACCTCCCGGTTCTCCTTGCTTATACATATCTGACCATCGCCTACTTGATATTGATACCTTGCTTGCCTATCTCTGTATTGCAAATTTTGCCAGTAAGTCATCATCCCTTTTACGCGAGTCCAGTAGTCATCCCTGTCTTCAAACCCATGGGACGAGATTGAGAAGACATCAAAAGCACCAAATCAATATGTACAACAGCAATTATGTCAAGAGTCTAACACAGAGCAGGAGACAAGACACTTCAGAAATACATCACTATGGCAGGACTTCCAGACCTTCGTAGGACCGGTCTCTCGGGCTCAACACCAGAAAACACACCAGCCCGCGGCAAAGAAATGCGAGCGAACCTCTTGAACAAACTCCGCCCTCCACCTCTGGTCCACGCATGGGACTTCTGGCACGATCGTCAAGACCGCACAGGCTCAACCATAACCTCACCACCACCAGCACCTCCCACTTCCTCTTCTTCCAACAACACCACTGCGGAAACAACAACTTCAACAAAACCACCACACAACTACGAAGACAGACTGGTTCATCTGGCCTCCATCTCCGACGTCCGCACCTTCTGGAACGTCTTCAACAACTTCGACGTCTCCGCCCTACCCCTCCGCGATTCCGTCCACCTCTTCCACCAATACGTAAAACCGCTCTGGGAAGACCCCCGCAACGTCCACGGCGGCTGCTGGACCTTCCGCGTCCCCAAAGCCAACGCTCCCGCCTTTTGGGAACGTATTGCACTTCTAGCTGTGGGGGAGAAACTACAGGCGGCGGTGGAATCGGATAGAAAGCAATTCAGAGATGACATCTGTGGTGTTAGTTTGAGTGTTAGGTTTACTAGTGTGTTGGTGCAGGTGTGGAATAGGGATGCAGGGCACGAAGAGGGGATCAAAAAGTTGTTGGAGGCGGTATTTGAGGGTATGGAGCCGGAGTTGATGCCCAGGGAGAATGGATACTACTATAAACCGCATTATGAGCATGCGGCTTTCAAGGGCCAGGATAGCAAGAGTGGCGGTGGAGAAGTGGCTGCATCGAAACAAGCATAAGAGTGAAACAGCTTCGAAGGATGAGACAGGTCTGATTTGATAGAAGAAGCCTTTCTCGAGCTTCTCGTATGTTACTTCTAGTCATGCGAATCCGGACACGATTTATAACAGTTGTTTCAGCATCCAGGGGTTGACAGAACAGCATGCAATCATAATTTCCTGGTATTCGATGATGTACAATGCAAAATAAGCAAAAATCCCAAATGCTATCAAAGTGACTCCCGCACCGAGTAAAATGTTCAAAAAACACCATCTGATACTATGCAAGATGACCTAAAAACTATGCTCAATCCCCCTTCGTCCGATTGCCGCTCCTATCCCTCTTCGGCTTACTCGTAGCAGAAGTCAAAAAGTCATCAGGGATATCGTTCCAATCACGCGTTTGCGGAAGCGGTCGACTCGATGGTCGTGATCCTTCATCATCGCTACTTGTGTCATAGTCGTCGATATCGTCGGGGTCGGTTTTGCGGCGAATAGGGGGGCCGCGGCCTGGTTGTTGATATTGACCGAGGATTTGTGCTGCCTTGGAGGGAGAGCGACGGCCGGCTAGGGGCACGCGAGCAACACCGTTAGTGGTGGTCAGGTATGTAGCCTCTTCTTCGTCTTCTTGCTCATCTGTCCAAGTGGGTTGCAGATGTTGTTGTGTTCTTTGAGGCTGGTGCTGTTGATGTTGTTGGTGCTGTTGCGCAGGAGGAGGACCTCCGAAGTATCTGCCTGCTCCCAATGCACCAGCACCCCATTGTGCACGCTGGGCTTGATAGTCACGCCACGAGCGACGTTCGTTCTCTTCTCGTACCGCACGGTCTCGGGCTACTTCGTCGCGACGAGCTATCCAATGTGCGCTGACTTCCCACCTCCATCCATCTCCTTCAGTATTGCAGACGGGGAAGAACCATAGCCAGGGTGTGCGGCCAAATAGATCGAGCAGGTTCCGTCGCCATCCGAGATCGAAAGCATGTGGTAGTTTGTCGCTATCTTGTTCGTCCAAGTACTCGGTATAGCGTTCCCTCTCACGATCGGCTTCCAGGCTGGCATAATTGCGACGCAGACTGTCCGAGGCAGGAGATTCAAATGAAGAGTTCTGAGTCGGGAGAGGAGTCGGGTTTCGTGATTCCTCGCCTTCTTCAGGTCTGGTGACGCCTGGTACAAAGTTCGCGTGGATCTCCTTGAGCTGTTCGCCTAGTGGCAACTCGTCCGAAGGGTCATCGTGCATGTAATGCCTCTCATGATTATGTATCTGACGTTCCATGCTCTTTTTCAGCGGGCTGAAGTATCTCGTCTTTTCCAAACTCTCAATAGTCGTCTTGCCGGTGGTCGCCAGGTAGATGTGCCATGCCGTAAAGCCAGTGAGGACCAGTCCTATGATTCCACCCAGTACAGCAAGCAGTATAACGTTAACGATGCGTAGACCTTCTTCTATCTTGGTTTCGTCGAAAATGTCGCGCCAGACGAACTCAGTGGCAGTCGCGAAACAGAGCCAACAGAATAGCGAGGTGTAGGACAGGAACAGCAGGAAAGCCTTGTAGTTGTACATGCCGACGCATGTGGCCAGGTAGGGACAGTGATGGTCCATCTTGAGAACGCAGCGGTTGCATGAACTGCAGTGGTGTGTGCGGTCGGGCTTGATGGAGTTACACTTCTTGCAGTATCGTGGTTTGCCAGACGACTTTGCCGTGAGCGATGTGTAAGTTGGCGATTCGTGGGTAGGTAGGGATGCGTATCCGCCGGCCGCTGGAGAGTTTGTAGGAGATCCAGGGTCTTTGAAGACGGCGATGCTATAACACGACACGGCGAGCGAGTAGAGGACGACTCCGATCAACGATGTTCCCTTGCCTGTAGTCGTCTGTCAGCGAGGTCGAGACTCAGGAGACTACAACAATTACCGGTCCATTTGCCTTCATTCGGCCAGAAGCCAATACTGATCTGCACCCAAGCAGCCCATGTTATCAGGCCGTAGACAAAGGCCAGAGGGAAGTAGGTGAGGGCTCCGCAGCACAATCGTTCAATGCGCCGGGCGTAACTCTTGCGTCGCCGACTGAAATCTCGTGACGATGAAGACATGGTCGATATATTCAGCGCATGTCTTCACAGATGTCAACTCCGTCCTCTGACTCCGGTTTGTGAAAATGTATCTGCTCGACTCGTGCCCATGGTCGTCTTGCTTGACTTGCGTGGCGTATGTGGCGGTGCTCGGCACGCTGAAGGGCCCGATCCGAACCCCACCAGCTGTGTTTCATCGACAAGCCTTCTGCTTCCTCTGACTCTTCCTCATCATGCTCGTGCACTTAATTGAAGAGGATGGCTATTAAAAGGATTGAATCCTTCTAGAAGCAACAAGATAGTCGGCACTTATCACGAGAAATTGAAGATTCTAAGGAACATATTGTTCTTCTCTACACTACTACGAGTCGTGATACATGTCATTCATTATCTAGATCACTTCGAGTACTGCTTAACCCTGCTGCCAAAGCTTGGTGTGCTTGCCCTCAATACTGACGCTGTCCATCTCTCGGATCTCCTCGTCGGTCAATCTCCAACCAAAAGCCTGAAGGTTGCTCTTGGCTTGCTCCAGATTCCTCACACCAACAACAGGGTTGACACCCTTGCTGATGTTGTAGTTCAGAGCCACAGCAGCCATGCTGACACCACGCTTCTCCGCAATCCTCTTCACCACGTCGAGTGTGTGCTGAATCTCCTTGATGGGGTATGAGCTGAAGCGATACGTCTTTGGTGGCTCGTTGTCGGGTGTCCACTTTCCTGTCAAACGACCCTGTGCGAGCGACGAGTACGACTGGAACTGGATGCCCTTCTCACGGCAAGTCCTGAGCATACCTTCCGTCTCAGGGAGACGGCGCATGACGTGATACTCGCACTGATTCAACTCCAGGGGAATATCGTACTTCGCCAACTCTTCCTTCATCTGCAGCATATCTTCTACACTGTAGTTGGCAACAGCGACGACCTTACAGAGACCCTCGTCGACATAGTCAGCCAACGACTTGGCCACCTGCTTGATGCTGCCTGCGTGTATGTGGCCATGGACCATGTAGACGTCCATGTAGTCGAGCTTCATACGCTCTAGCGACTCCTTGAGCATCTTGTATGGCGCAGAAGCCGGTGTGAAGATGTTCTTGAAGTTGTCGGGGACGACGTAGTACTTGGTCTGCATGATAAACTTGTCGCGAGGCATGTCCTTTACGAGCTCGCCGCAGATGACTTCACTCTCGCCGCTACCGTAGGCTTGGGCAGTGTCGATGTCTGCACGGTGTCAGTGTTTCATTCGCACAGGAGATGGTCAAGCCCTCGCTATGACTTACACGTGATGTTGTTGTCGACGAGGTACTTCCAAGCCTCGTTGAGGCCTTCGCGCTCCTTCGGATCCCAGTGCCATGTTGCCTTATCGCCCCATGGCCAGGCTCCGATGGACATCCAAGGGATCTGAACATCACTCTTCTTGCCTTTCAATGTGATGCGTGTCGACGTCTGAGGAACGAAATATTGGGGGAGAACTGCTTCCATTCCATTGAATGATGGGTCGACCTTGTTAGGCTTGTCCGAGTGAAACCCTTCAGTAGCCGAAAAGCCGGAGCTCAATGCGGTTTGGAGAACGTGCTGCATGATTTTCCTTCGTTTCTAACGATTTGGGGTGTCTGTGTCAGAAGTTCAAAGATGAGACAGTCGCTTACCGCAAGGTGTTGGATGTATATATACATCGCACCTTTCAAACTACGTAGTCATTCCATGTTGCAGCGGGAAATTATCATGAAATCACTCTCAATTTGCAAATGACCCGAGACCGAGGGAGTTGTATCAAGATGCTCCAATGAGGTGTTGACGGAGGATTTTTCCTGACCATTGCCACGGAGTTCCATCATGGTGATGAAGTAAAAATGACGATTTGTGAATCCACCAGGGTGTTTCCCTGCAGGGCTAAGATGTTCTTGCCTTACGAAGGTCTCGTGGTTGCAACAAAGCACATGGCGGCTGACTTGAGATCTTATGCATGAATAGATCTCGGAAAAGCATGGTCTTGTTCGATGGGCGATGGAGCAGGTGCACCGAAATATGATGGCAGAAGAGGAACCGAGGTCAAAGCTCGTGGAGCGCGTCTCCGGCACGCGTCATGTGCACGCAAGACATCTCTGCACATCTTTGCCTTCGGAACTTCTTTGATTCTTGAATCGTTCTAATTCTTGAACATGGTTCAGAATGTCGAGGTTCGAGAATTGGAAGGCCACTATATCGCGTGACGACGCACAAGCAAGTGCTGGTCGGGATTTGCTCAGTGAAGCATTCAACAGCGCAGTAAATGCTTTCGGCAACCCACAAAAGCTGCAGTCTCTTGGTAGCGTTGCTGCAAACCCATCAAGTACCAGGAAGGCCTCAGCTCAAAGACCTGTCTCGTCAGCGACCCCAGTAGGTCAGGATTCTCCGGTTGCTCTCGAGCAAAGAAATGTAGTGGCAAATCCCACTATCCATCATAGCCCATCTACTACAAGCAACACTGTTCGCCAACAGCTTCCTCCTCTGAGCCAAGTGGTTGCTGCAGCTACTCAAAATCCAGAACAGCAGGATGTTATCTTGAATCCACCGACATCTGCGTCAATTGCACAGCCTCGTCCGGGGCAACACCGCATTGCACGACAATCAGTGATCTCTCCACCAATCGCTGACAATGTCGAACAAGAACCTCCACTCAAGAGACGCCGAATCGTTGGCTCCGAAGCCCGCTCAGGCCGCGCATCTGCCCTGCCCTCCATACCTGCAGATGGACGTCTTGCCAACCCTCAAGGAGCCGAGAACTGTCTTTCTGGTTGCGTTTTCATCTTTTCCGGAGAACTTCCAACGTTGTCTAGAGTTGCAGCGAAGGGTTTGGTAGAGCGCTACGGTGGTCAGGTCACTGGTGCTCCTGACGAACATACCACCCACGCTGTCTTGGGTCATGGTGTCACTAGAGCAAAGATCACGATACTTGACCGATACAGAATACAGCCTCTTGACGAACAAGGACTGGTTCGACTCATCGAAGAAATGCCTGCGAATGGAGGGCATTGGGAAGAAAGCCCAAGCAGGGATATCTCACATGCTCCTGTGTCGGCCGACGACCCAGTATCAATTGGTGATCTTGCCGAAGACACAGCTATTGAAGGTGCAGCACAAGAGTCATCTTCAACCGTAAGACAATCTGAAGGTGTTGCCGCAGCAGATAGCATTGATCGCCCTGGGGTAACATGGCCATTCGCCGAACCACCCAACCTCGTCAGACACGTTCCGAATCCTACTCAAGTACAAGAGTCAGGAGCAGCAGTTCTGATCAAAGATGAAATGCTTGATGTTGCTCCCGAAGTTGATACTGAACCTGAAGTTAACCGGGCCCTTCGCTCGCAATACGCCAAAGCCTGGGGAACGCCTCAGGTCAGAAGAGGCGAGCTTACAAAGATCAACTTTGGGGTTGACTACGAAAAAGGCGAGATGCGACTCATCAAGCATGAGATTCGTCGAAGAGGTGGAAAGGTGGTCAGGATCAGTCAGGCTGACGTTCTCGTCATGGACAGCCACTTCAATTCTATAGCAACCCATCAGACTTACACGAGGTATCGTCCTGGACTGGCAGTAAACTCTAAGGATTTTCTTGCCGCCTTTCCGGTCCTGGAGACTCTTTCTTTTGAGCTCCAGAGAGATGTTTATTCTGCGACTCCCGAGTCTCCAATCCAAACTTCCTCCAATGGGGACCCATCAAGGGGTATTGAAGTCGCTAGAGACAGATCAGCCCTTATTGGCCCATCTACGCTTACAAGCGTTCAACAAATGGTCCAGACGACACTGTCCCACGACTTCAATCGGACCGGATCGCACATGCGCGAGCAAAGTACGAGGATCTTATCGCACAAAGAGACGCCTTGGTCGCCGTCCGCGACCGTAAGATAAGGAGACTCGAACGTCGAAGACGCAACTACTATGACAGCGATTCCGAGGATACGGCGGCAATCGAACAAGAACAGAACAACGAAGAGCGTTCATTCCGACCTCCTTCGCCGGCGTTTCCTCCAGTCATGGATGAGGTAGCGTCAGATGGTTATGCTTCTTCATGCGATGAACATGAGATCCATCGCGCAATTCTGCGCTCTACTAAGAGGATGAAGCCCGCAAAGGTGAAGAAAGGCTATCTAATTCAGATCAAGATGGTACTACGAGGGCCAAATGGAGCAGCCGCTGTCAATGCAGTCAATGGCAAACCGGGTGTGACACGCACACTACGAGTCCCTGCAGTTACCAGTTTTCGGCAATTGGCTGACATACTCAATACCGCTTTTGGATGGAGAGGAGACAAGAACTGGGATTTTCTCATTGCCAGCAACGCAGGTAAATGGTCGACTGTCGAACCTCCGCCATGGCAATTCGTTGCCAGAGTGCTGAAGATTGTAACACCGCAAACTATAAAGAGGGTACAAGTGCCAGACGAGCCAGAAGCTTACTTCAGGTCCAGAGAAGTGAGACTCTTCGACGTCTGGGGCCGTCACCAGCCACGACAATGCGAGAATCTTCAAGTCTGGTATGCCTACCATTCAGGCATCGAGTGGGCTCACCAGATCTCCTTCCTTGGTGAAGCCAACGACAGGCTCTTCGAGGCTTCGAGGATGGAACCAGACCGTAAGTATTGGTGCATCTGCGGCGAAGGACATGCACATCCTGAAGATCACCCCGGCAAACTCGACAAGTGGAGAGGAAAGACGAATTTATGGGCATGGGACATGGCAAAGATCAATCGAGAGCTGGCCGATCTAGAAGACAGCCCCTTGCATCAATGAGAGTGTACCTAGTGTGGAATCATGTATTCATGCGAGCAGACAATCTTTGGATATAATGTATACATGAAAGCTGTCGACTCTTGACAAAGTGCTTGGGGTACAGTCGCACCTATCTATCTCACCCAAGCCGGAATAGGCATGTGAGATTGACTCGTGGGCGATCTCGGGGTCGATGCAGACGCGGATCCCGGCACCGGGGGATGCGAGATAAGCTCAATGGTATGCAATTTCTCGATGCTTGACAAGCAAAACATAGATCCAACAACCGGATTTTTTGTAATTGTTACCAAATGCCCAGCATCGCATTGCGACGCCTTTGATCGCCATAGAAGCCAGCTATTGCGTGACGAGAGCCGTTTTAGAGGGCAAACACGAAGTTCAAGGCAATGTGGAAGGAAGCCATTCCGGAAGCGGCAGAAAGCGGGTCCACAACCTTGATGACCTTTCCAAGAAATCGCATCTGCCACCAATAAATTTCACAAAGGCCCGGCCGGCCAAAGGAAATGCACGCCCGAGTGTTCGAAGAAGAATAATAGGAAGATTTTTTTTCTTAGGCGAGAGAGAGCGTACGTGTACATGTACAGTCATAAGGGGGGTCTTGGGGTACTTTCTAGAGAACGGGTTCGGCAGAGATAGCTAGATAAGGCACACAAGGCATCTCCGACGGGAAAGGAAAGAAGGAAAACTCATTCTCATATCGCGACCTATTGCGCGAGTGTACCGGTATACAGCTGCCGGCGGCCCAACAACAAGAATCATCTTCCCGCCACAAATCGATTTCTTCCGTCCTGAACTTTCATTTTCCAATCCATCACATTTCGCGACAATGCCTCAGGAAGCGAAAGCAACAGCCGATGACACCTCGCCGCCGCGCAAGGCATCTCCCGAGCCTCTCAGTGTGCAGAAGCCTGGTTTCTTCTCAACGCGACGAATCCTTGGACCTGTCGACAAGGAATATGGAGATGTTGCACTTTTGGTGCATTCTTTTGTTACTGGTCTGGTCGATGCAGCATCGTTCGCCAACTGGGGTGTTTTCGTTGGAATGCAAACTGGTAGGTCACATTTTCCATGTCGCTCAATGGAGTTCCCACCCTGTCGTTTTGTTCTTGTATGCAATTGGAAATCAGGCAGGCATAACATGCATGGTTTCCCGAGGAGGGAAGCACAACCTATCAGAAGCATCTTGCACGTTGTTACTTCTTGAGTCTCAACATTGAGGCGGTTGTTCTTGCTCCGCACTCGTTCATATCATACTACCCTCTACTATTATGCGAATATCATGTCTAACAACCAATCCCAGGCAACACTGTCATTCTAGGTCTCTCTACCGCTGGCCTTCCGGATAACCCCCACGCCTGGACCACAACCCTCGTCTCTCTAGCCTCCTTCCTCCTCGGCGCCTTCCTCACCTTCCGCAGCACCAGCCTCGTAGCACCCAAAGGCGTAACCAGCAACCGCCTCTGGCTAAGCACAATCCTCCTCATCCAAGCCCTCCTCATCATCATCTCCGCCGCCATCGTCAGCGCCAACCTCGTCCCCCACAACCGCACCGGCTACCCCGACGACGAACACAAACGCGGTGTCATCAACAACATTCTCATCGTCAGCCTTTTCCCCCCTCTCGGTTTCCAATCTGGAATGCAAATCGCCACGTCGAGGCTTTTGGGCTATAATGAGTTGCCTGTCAATGTGCTTACGAGTACTTATTGCGATTTGATGGGTGATGCTAAGTTGTTTGCTTTGCATAACGTCAAGAGAAATCGTAGGGCTATTGCTGTGGTACTGTTGTTTGTGGGTGCTATCATCAGTGGCTGGCTTTTGCGCAGTTCCGGTGGTTTGCAGAGTGTGCTTTGGCTTGCTGGTGGTATTAAGTTGTTGGTTGCTTTGTTCACGTTTACTTTCCATCCTGCAAAGATTGATTGAGAGAATCGGTCGGTCGAGGGTGAAACGTAGATGACGAGGGAGCATTGATCCCTGGCCACAAGCCGAATTATCGCGGACTTGTCATGCGCAACAGGTTGTTTGGGCGAATGGCAGATGAAGCGTGTAGAGCTGGTTCGGCCTGAACTATGATTACGACACGCTGGCGAGTCGTTGTTCGGCATTGGGAAGGGGGAAACGTGGCCACACTTAAGACGACAGCATGCTGACAGAAGAGAGATATATTGGAAAGAAACATGAAGTCTGGTGTTGGCATGATAGACGAAGAATAATAGAATAATAATCACAAGAAACGAAGCTCTAGAGCCTTTGAGGGAGAAAAGCAGCAGTAATATTCAAGGGAGTGTATGTGTTTTTGTGTGGCTACAGATCAAGCAACCAAAGAAGTGACAACTATTCTGGCGATACCTCTGACTCCCTCCCCTCTCCTCTCCTCTCCTCTCCTCTCC
>JGI24891J29808_1000625_pt1 | contig 14789 bp, 24 predicted proteins | sample FreactcultuFSWF8_FD_29808 | JGI IMG/M metagenome (IMG submission 29808) | reverse complement strand
CGTATCCCGTAAGTTAACTTCTTTTTCTTTTATGAGCTCTTTTTAAATTTTCAGATGAAGTAACCCATTGAAGATTTGATGCTTTGTTGTTTGTAGTGTCTCCATCGACATGATCTACAACTAAATCACTTCTTGTACATGGATTAAAATAGGTGGCCACCAACCTATGCACAAAATAATGTTGATTTGTAGAACAGACTGATAGATATGAATTTTTCATAGTTCCATAATGCTTTTTACCATATTCAGTCTTATATCTACCTAAATTAGATATATAAGCTGTTTTGCTAAATTGCACCCATATTTCATTTTCGAGATCTGGGTCTGGAATCATTTTCCACAGTCTATCTTTGTATACATCCCCTGTATCAATTATTGATGCTAGTTTGTGTCTACACATTTTAAATTGTTTTGCTGCAGCGGTTATGGATGGCCACTCTTTTATGACATCACCATTTTCAGTACACTCATATAATCCTATATTTCTAGTGTTATACATTATTTAGACAACTAACATTATAGACCAAAGAACGGTGCTATCTTCCAACCAGGTAATTCAAGTAAATTAATAGATAGGTCAAATTATTCGTCTTGAATTTCCTGCACAAGGGTATGTCAACCCATTGAACACCACTCTTGAATTTGATGTCGTACTTTATGCACCTACCGTTTCTTCGGGATCTTATGTAGTACGTTTCCAAAACAACATCCAATCTATTTTTAATCGAGTACGTCTCCTTTACGGCGCTACACCACAAGAAGATATTCTTCAATACAACGTCCTTGTCCGTGCTTTGACTGAATGGACTGCCACCAACCAAATGGGTAGTCTTGACAACACTTCTATCGCTGATGGTGTTGGTGGATATACGTATGGAGCCCTTGCTGAAAACAGTATTGGAGCTGCAGTCGTAGCGGTAAACACACGTCAATCGTACATTCAAGGTCTTTCAAGTGTGTTGGCTGCAAACAACACTTCTGGAAATGTCCCTCAAACCACTCAAGTGCCAGCAGGTGCCACCAGTTCCGGTACTTTTTGTACGAGACGTTACCAAGTCAACTTTGCTCTCGGTGTTTTCACACAAGACAAGCTCATTCCTACCAAGTATATGGCTTCTCAGCTTGCTATTGAAATTACTCTGGAACAAGCTAATGCATGTATCTACCAACCTGTTGGATATAGCAACAACACCGTTAACCCTACTTATACTGTAGGTAATATCAATTTGATTCCTGAAATCATTGAGTTTGATGATTCGTATGATATTGCATTCTTGCAAGGTCTTGAAACTGGGGGTGTGCCNATCAAGTTTTCCACTTGGCATTACTTTCAATTCGGNAACCAAGGATCTTCTTCGTTGCAACTCCAAATTACCGAACGTTCACGATCCGTTAAGGGTATTTTTGCCGTCCAGCGTAGACAGCCTCAAGGATTTCAATATGATTCTCATGCACTTCTCATGGATTCAAATACTTCTACTATTTCTGCGGGATCTACTATGCAACAGTTTCAGTACCGTATCGGAGGTCGCTACTTCCCTGCAGCTCCAGTCCAAATTGCTGCTAATGTCGGTTCTTCCGTTTGTAATGGAGGAGCGGAAGCATACGTTGAATTGGAAAAGTTTTTGAACATTGTGGGAGACTATAGATTGAAGCCAAACACCTCTGTTTTGAACTGGGCTGTNCCTGCTTCTTCCTCTAGTGCAACTCTACCTGAATTTGACTACACCAAGTCTGTTTATGGTTTTGATGCATACGGAATGCCTCTTGAATTGGGTGTGGANACTTCTACTTCCAACTTGGCAGGTAATCAACCATCAGCTATGTTTGCAGCTGCCATCAACTTTGAAACTTCCAATGGTATTGAAATCTCTGGTCTCAACGCCGAAGAGCAGTCTGATATCTCTTTTAATGTCATCTGGTCTGCCGGTCAAACTCTTGGATTTTCCATTGAATGTTTTACTTATGTCGATGTCATGTGGGTTCTTCGTCCTAATAACTATTTGGATCTCATTCAATAGTTTAATAAAGTATGATTGTTATATAAAAATGGGTGATAATTATGGATTAAATGATTCTTATTCCTATTACGAATTTGAACTTGATTCTCTCGATGCATCGAGTGCCTATACTTCAGGTGTCACTTCTACAGACTGGCCCTTGTTTTTCGTCGCCGCAAAAGGTCCTTTAGAAGATGTGGCTGCTATCAAAGTACTGGAAGTTCAAATTCCTGTGAGTTGGTATGTGTTTAATAGCGCAAACAGTGGTCCTAATTCATTGTTTACTTTGACGGAGACTGGTCAATCTCCAGTGACTGTACCTCTATTTCCAGTGACTGTAGCTGGAGTGACGTATACGTACGGTAATTATACGGCATCACAACTTGCACCTCTTTTAGGTGCTGCTTTGACTGCAGTATCTCCTTCTGGATATACTTATACAGTCAACTACAACAGCAATACACAAAAATTTACGTTTTATAACAATCAAGCTACCACAAAACCTTTTACTTTTACGTTTGGGTTGTCTACCAATTCCGGAAACAAAAACACACGTCTGTATATTGGATTTCCCGGAGGAACCACTACTTCACAGACGTTCAGCTCCACCTTACCTGGATCTGGTTTTGTAGGAGATGCTCTTGTATCTCCTAATGCACAACTCGTTTCAGGACCAAACTATGTTTATTTAAACTCTGCAAAATTGGGTTCGGACGTAGATGTGTTTCTACCAGCAGGTGCCGTTAATTTAGGAGGGGGCACTGCCGGACCTCAAATTGCAAAGATTCCCGTGACTGAAAATTACAATGGGGTCATCTACTGGTCTGATCCAGATCCACAAAAATGGTTCAAATATGATCAATTACAATCCATTAATTCCATGGACTTTTATTTGACATTGGGTAATACAACGACTCAAATTCCTTTACAGTTAAACGGTCTTTCTTTTAGTGTAAAACTCGGTGTCCTGAAACGCCAAAAGACGACTGTTGATCACGGATACGGACTCACCAGCAACAACAGAATTACGACAAGAGAAGGTCCTAAACGAGTCAGAGGAGCTTATTAAATAAAGTATGAACCTAAAATAAAATGAAATTTAGGATATTCAATAAATCTACAGAGGGAGTAGAAGAAAGTGAAAAAACTACAGATTCACAATCTAATGGTAGATTTACTACTCTTTCTGTAGGAGACTATTCCTTTCCTCCGAGTTCTGGTACTGCTGGTTATGTATTATCAACAAACGGCCCTAATGAACCCTTGACCTGGATTGCTTCCGGAGGAGGAGGTGGTGGCTCGGGTACAGTCACCTCTGTAGCAGCTACAGTGCCAAGCTTTTTGACGATAAGTGGGAGTCCGATAACTACAGCAGGAACCCTCTCTATTTCCTATTCCGGTACGGCATTACCTGTTGTGAATGGAGGTACTGGTACTACGACTTCTACAGGAACTGGATCTACTGTATTGAATACATCGCCTACTTTAGTGACTCCTGCCTTGGGGATTGCAACAGCTACCAGTCTTACTTTATCTACCCCACTCTCTTTATCTAACGGTGGCACGGGATCTACGGTGGCGGGACCTGTCGGGACCATACCTGTATCAAATGGGTCTTCTTTATATTATACTCCTGCGGGCGGTATTAGTGGTACAGCTACCTCATCTTTTGCACTACAATCTACCACCATTCCACTACCAGGAACCACCATAAAATCTTTGAATTGCTCTATTGTAAATAGTGGTCTTTCTCTTATAGCTGCGGTAANCGGAGGGCAAACTGTAGGTACCTTACAACTNTTTAATGTNTCAAATCCNCTAGCACCTGTATTTTTAAGCACCACTTCCCTGTTAGGAAGCTATAGAGTTATTCCGGGACCTTGGCCTTATTTTTATGTACCTTCCAGTGGGGGTAATACGTTATTTGTAATTAATGCATCTAATCCATACTCACCTACTATCCAAACACAAGTGAATGCCACTACAGGTACNGGANCATCAAATGCTCTTTATTCTGGTGTATATCAGTCTGGGTATGTATATCTGGCTACGCAAGCTTGGGGTCTNGTGGTGGTTAATGTAACGACAACTCCCCCCACAGTCGTTTTTACAGAAGGTACTACTGTAAATTATATGAAAACGTTTGGTTCTTATATAGACAGTAGAGGTAATTTGTACATCACCTATTATGCAAACAACAATGTATCGTATACTACGACTGGATGGGTCGTAAAAACGTGGAATATAACAACACCAACTACCCCTACGTCTACCACCTTTACAGCACCAAATTCAGCTCCGTATACTACAAATCAACCTTTACAGATATCCGGCTCGGGAAATACTTTGTTTTTGACTGCGGGCTCTTATATATTTTTAATAGACGCAACTAACCCAACGTCTTTAAGTATCATTACCAGTATTGCATACAGCTATGCATTTGCTGCGGGATTATCTGCACAGCCTTCTTATAATGGTAGTAATTATATTTACATTCCTGTAAACGGTAGTGTGTCCACCCCCGCGAGACTCGATTTATATGACATCACAAATAAGTCTGCCCCACTTTTAAGATCGTCTGTATACAACGGGAACATCAATGACCCCTTCGGTAACATTACAGTATTTGAAGGGTATATTTATGTAGGAGATTATGGCGCGCCTATACCTGCAGCCGGCCAATCAAGTGGACTTCAAATATTTTCATGTGCCTGTGAAAATACATTTACTGTAAACACAACCACCAATTTTTTAAACGTAACAGCATCGTCCGGGATGATTGGGACGACTGTACTTTCAAATGGATACAAAATGGTACCAAACACTGCTCTCACGAGCACGTCAAGAGTTTTTCTACAGTGTATATCCGCGAATAATCCAGGACTATTACAATCTCAAGTGACTGCAGGAAACTCCTTTTCTATTACGAGCACTAGTTCTACTGACACCTCGATCATTGCCTATTTTATAGTCAATCAGGTATAATAAAGTATGAGTATCATATAAATGAACGCTCTCGTGCATGACGTCAAACCAAAACACGTATTTTCATGCAGACCGGGACCTGTTGGTTCAGTAGGTGATGTATTGTGTAGACCTAGGTTCAGACAATCAAAACCAACACAACCATGGGCATACGATCCTTATTGGACTACGGAAAGAACAAATTACAATGGTAGTAATGTAACAGATGGTGATCACCCTAATTATTCAAGCCACGGTGGTCCTGCAAAAACATGTGATTCTAAATGGGAGGGTAACAGGAGCTTCAAACATCAATATGGATTTTCACAACATGATGTACAAATCCCAGACAAGAGTGTGGAACCTTGGGTATCTTCTATTGGAGATTATTCCTGGAGAAACAAACTGGCAAAAACAAATCTTATTAAGTCTGGATCCTTATTTAAACCACTTCCTAATGGATACGAACCAAGTGGTCTTATCCGTAGTGGTAATTTTCCTAGGGTTACTGATGTGTCTGGCGGGGATGAATTTACTTCTCCGGATGTACAGGGACCAACCGGTGTGGTGGGAGGGGCAATCAATCCCTTTCCACAACCTGTTATTGGGCGCCCCAATACTGGTCCTAGTACAAGGGCAGGGTACTCTGCATTTGGTGTTCAATAAAGTATGAAATTTATAGTATATGGCAACCCTGGAAACAACTTCTAGTTGGTCTGGAACAAACAATGGCTCTTACTGGGGTCTGACTCGTAAAATCGGTCCTTACAAAGCAACTCCTGCAGACAAGCGTAGAGCAAACTCCCAGGCTGGTGGGTAAGTTTATTTATATAATAAGTAGTCCACACGCAGGTCACGGTAATTGGAATCTACAAGCAGATTTTCATCCCTACATCCAAACAAAGCATACCAAAAGCAATACTTTCAGGTACGTAGATTCACCCGATGTAGTTACCAAGGAAATTTATGTAAAACCAAAACCCGGTTTGAAAGTACCTGGTAATATGGCATCTGGAGGTAGAGGTATGATTCCAGGAATGCGTGAAGTGGATGACGAAGCTGGCATCGGCCCTAGGAGAGATAAACAAACCATCGATCAACGTCGTGGTTATGGTTCCGGCACCCCTGAAGAAGAAAAGGTAGTGAAAGCAAATGAAGATGCTTCTTTTCCTAAACGTCTTCGTAATGAAACGGATACTCATGCACGTAAAAGGGAATCTTCCGTAAACGAAGAAGAACTTCAAAAATTTTTAGATTCCATTCTGGANAGAAGGGTGAATGATGTACTTTCTTATAATCGTAAAAGCACTGTTAATTTAGGAGTGGTGCCAGAATCGTTAACGCAACAAGAAATTGCTGATATTTATTATCCTGTAGAGACGCAAAAAGCATCAAGGCATGTATTAAGAAAAAGAAATGAAAAAAAATCTACACCCAGATCTGAATTTGTAGAAATGACTGAAAAAAGGAGATCTGAAAAAAGAGGAGGCACTTCAACTAATATGCACAAAAAATATGAACCAAAAAGTGATTTAGGTAAACGTAAAAATGAATATGTTGACCAGAACGCTTCCAAGAGACAAAGATAATCAAGTTTTCCAAATAAATGAATTCTGATATGATCACTCTCATCACAACTCAATCTATCACTTTTGTTTTATTGGTTGTCAGCGAATTGCTACCTTTTTTCCCAGGTAATGCGGGAGGTATCATCAAAGCAATTTTAGCAGCATTTACCAGCAAGCCACAAGTTCAAAATCAAAATATCGAAAATCCAAAAATCGTAACGACTTAATTTAACTAAATTAAAATGGTAAAAACTAAAAAGTCGGTCAAAGAAGTCGCATTGATTCCCGAGGTGGAGATTAAAAAGCCAAAAGAAAAGAAAGCAAAAGCTACTATCGACCCCATGCCTACAGAACCTACTCCAGTGGAGCCCACTAAAGAACCTGAGGTACCAGTTACGGTAACCAAAGAAAAAAAGCCCTTGAGCGAAAAGCAAATTGCTGCTATTGAAAAGCGTAAGGCCGATAATGCAGCAAAAAAGAAATTGTTGGATGACGCCATCAAAGCCAAGGAATTGGAAATTGCTGCAAAGGAAAAGGAGCTTGCCGATAAGAAGGCTGCTCAAGCGGAAAAAAGAAGGCTTGCGAAGGAAGCCAAGAAAGCTTTGGAACCTATTTTACCTGATGTCGCTTCCGTGGAACCCCCCGCAAAGAGACAAAAGAAGGCTCCAGTTGAAAAGGCTGTGGTGATTGAAAATGTAATCAAGCAAGTGGTTAAAGGTGATGTACCTGTACAGAATGTACAGCCTGCTCCTAGCATGCCCGACCAACGTACTCAATTCAGATCTGTGGCGGAACAACGTACGTTTGAAAACTGGATGAAGAAGGGTCATTCTATTTTCGGATACTCTTATGCCCAACGTCGTGAACGCATGCGCTAATATTATATGATTGTATTATAAAGAATGCCAGTAGATAATCTAAGTTCTGTACCCAGAGTCATCAAGAATGACATGACTGTAGAAGAAATCAATCACACTGCGCAGGCAAGATTGGAAGCTCGTAGAAAAGAAAATGAGAGAAAAGAGCGTTATTTATATGGATCTTCAAAGGAGATGAAAGAAGGTACCAACAGCCCTGTTTCCACATTAAAAGTAAATATGTCTCCACGCTATTACAAAAAGCACACTTTTATGGCGTAATTACATTAATATATGTTTTATTAAATAAATGAAAAGAAAAAAGAGTGATTTAAGTATTCAGAAAATTCCTGTACCAAAGGAAGAGCAGCATATTCCACCGCCGGGGGGTAATGGTATGATGCCTGTTCATGAATTTACTATGGGTCTTATTGCCCCAAAAGGCTCAGGTAAAACGACTACTTTGGTAAACTTGTTGGAGATTTATGCAGGCTATTTTCATGAAATTTATGTCTTTAGTCCCACCGTAAAAAGTGATTGTAAATGGGATTATGTAAAAACATTGAAACTATTGGTGGATAACATCCCTCTCAAAAAATGGATTCAAGACATGGCATCAGAAAAGCAGCTCAATGGTCCCGTACAACCGGTACCACTACCTGCAGTATTCAGTGATGTCATTGACCCTGAAAACAAGTTTCAAGAAGAATTGAGTGATGAATGTTTTTTTGAAGACGAAGACATTTCTGCAGATTTTTTCAAGATTGTAGATAAGCAATTTAAAATGGTACGGTTATTGAAGAAATATGGAAAATTGAAATCATTTGCAAATCGGGTCTTGATCATATTGGACGACCAAGTCGGAAGTGAATTATTTGACGGTGCTGCCAAAAAGAAATTTAAAGCGTTTAATACCAAACATCGTCATTATTCGGTATCCGTTCTTATGGTTGCACAGGGGTACAAAGAAATCCCAAAAACCGTTCGGACGAATTGGACTTGCCTTCTTTTATACAAAATTGGTAATATGAAAGAATTAGAAGTGATTTATGAAGAATATGCATTAGGTCTCACGTGGGATGAGTGGATTGCTTTGTACAGACACGCCACAGATCAAAAATACAATTTCTTTTTTGCAGATATGTATACAGACGTCGATAATATGAAAATACGTAAAAATTTTGATACTGCTCTTTTACTTAATTAAAATGCAAAATAATTTGTATGTATCTTGGGGTATTCAAAAAGAAGTAGAAGAAGCAATTCGGTCTGAATCTGTTTGTGAATCTTGTGACATATACAGAAGTTCCGTACTTTACTGTATCAAAGAAAATCGTCATATTGGCATGTTTCATTTATGTGATAATTGCATGTATGATTTATTAGAATGGAATTACGATCACGGTGGCTGTGATGCTGAATACTGTTTTGTACAAAAGAATTTATGACTTTTACAAAAATAAATGTACCGCTCTGTTTATTTTGACTCATGGGCAAGTGTTTGGACTTCGAATGCAGCAGCGATGGATTTGGCTTTACTTTTGACCAAGGAACCTTCTGTCAATATTGTCAATTTGGCCTTTGCCAATCCTACGGGAACGTATATCAAAGGATCCTTTACCTTTGCAAATACCGGCCTTCAATTCAGCCAAGATTTTTCGGTAGTGCAAGCCGCTATAAAGACACTTACCTCAAATCGTTGCAAGGTAGTGCTCAGCGTAGGTGGAGCAGATTATCCTTACAGATCTTACGCCCCCTATGCAAACTATTTGGATATGGTTCATTTGGCAAATGATCTCGGGTGCACTGGAATTGATATTGACTGGTATGTTTATTCGTGATCAATAACGATTTTATGACACGTACGGCATATTCGTAGAATCATACCGTGATAGATACGTACGGCATATTGATGTCCGAACACCATACAATAGAGTAGATCTAACATTGTTTTAGGGAACCTGCAAACGGTACAGCGAGTGCTTCTCAGTTCGGCCCTATTATAGCTGCCTATCGTAGTTGCATGCCCGCGGGGGTTTTCTTGTCTGCTGCAGTGTGGTCAACTGGAGCTTATACTCCCGTTTCTGGAGATCAGTGGTCCGGACTCAATGTAACCGGACTCCAGACTCACGGAGGACAACTCAATTGTATCAACATCATGGCATATGATGCAGGTAATGTACCTGCAAACTACAATCCTGAAACTGCTTTTGCTGCTTACCGTACCCTATTTAAAGGTGCTATTTGTTTGGGTATCGAGCTCGGCAAGATGGGTTGGGGACCTTATTTGACCACAGAACAAGACATCAAGAATGCTGCTGCCTGTGTCAAGAAGGATGGTAACGGTGGTATTTTTATCTGGTCTTGGTTTCAAAATACTGCTGGTACCCCCACCGTTAGTAGAACCCTTCAAATCGTCAATAGTATCTTTAACTAAATAAAATGTTTGTACCGATTATTATGGTGTTTGAATGTAACAATGCTTCCAAATACATTACCTTGTTTGAAAATAATGGGTATTACCCCTACTACAATTCACGTGACACTAAAGATTATCAATGGTTTATCAACAATATTAAAACACCCCATCGTTTGTATATGACTGGTAAATCAGACAATTGTCCTGTGCTCTATGATTTTACGGTAGACGATCTAGAGCAACAAATGTTTAGCAGCCCTGAATTTGCCATTGTGTATGGAGAAATGGTCGATATGAATGATTTGGATTGGGACGCAGTGTATTTATATGTACGTAGCTTATTATTTGGATTATCAGGAGATGAATTGTTAGTAAAAAGAGGAGCATCTCTTATGGAAAAACCAGTTGTGGAAAAACATGAAATGACTAAAGAAGGTGAAGTGGTGGATATGTATGGCCTAAAAGGTGTCATTACTAGATTGTCACCAGAGTACCCCAAAATTGACGGTCACTATAATTTTAGACAACATTTTTTGGAAGAGCGTGATACAATGCTTTATGAAATTACACGTCCCAATACATTACTTCCTTTTACGGTTCTAGTGGAAAAATTTTCAGTATTCGGAAAAAGAAGACTTTTTTCCGATATTTACGGAAGTAGTGAGTGGGATATGAATCGAAGAGAATGTCGTTACGACTACTTGTTTTTACAAAATCTGTGGAAATGGATGGACTTGGAAGGTGAATTTACCATGAATGTGGTAAAAGACCGTGTAGAGGGATGTTACCCTGGTAAATTGAATGAAGGGATATGCCCAGACCCTGAACCCATTGTGTATAGGCGTAGTATTGAATTTGTCATTAATAGTTTATGCAAGAAAGACAATGGACTTATTTGTGAAGAAGTGCCTCAACACATCAAACGAAAAAGAGTGCGTATAGAGTAATAAATGAAGAAAGAAAGTGGTACACGTTTTAAGAAACTAGCTACAGAATTAAAAAAGAAGGGTAGTAAAAACCCTAAAGCACTTGCGGCTTATATCGGTCGTAAAAAGTACGGAGTTAAGGAATTTGAAAAACTCAGCATGAAAGGCCGTAAAATGATGTAATTATATTTTATAAATTTTAACTTTGAAATCTTTAAGTATCTCATTAATATACTCACCATATACGAGTCCACTTCGTAGTACCATACTATTCATTACACACATTACTTCTTTGCAGACTTTTTTGCGCTGACGAATGGAGCTGGAGTGATTTCAAGTTGGGCATCAAAATCAATCTTTCGAGCCACAATATTAAATTGAGCACGTTGTTCCTTGAAAGAAAAGGTGGGCCAAATTTCAGCAAGAACAACCACCTTGGTGTCGTAGCCAACGGTCGCATTAATGTCATCCACATTGTTGACAGACAACTTTGCACCGTTAATACGTGCATCAAACTTGGTGCCAGAAAACTTGAGCTTGATGTTGACTTTTCCGTTATTGGAAGGATTTACAATTTTCCAATCAGCATCGTTGACATAAACGCCGAGAGCATCCGTAAGAGCGTCAAACGCNGTTTCATCTTCCGATCGAGTCAGATCGAGNCTGAACGAGTAATACTTGCCAGAGCGAGGTTGACCATTGATTTCGAGAGCCCAATTGCCTTCAATAATACCATCAGTGGAAAGTTCCCCTTCCAGCTTGACATAAACAGGTTTTCCATCAATCTTGAAAGTACCGTCAATACCGAATCGCTTTTGATTTTCATCGTAATTTTCTTGACCTTTTTCCAGATCAGCTTCGATGCTGTAGAGCAATGGAGTAATTTCAGAAGGAAGAAGATAATTTTTAGACATATTGTGAATGCATTAGGATGACATAAATGATTCTGCTTTTATGCTACATGTGGCTTATTGTGGCTTATAATATGTGATTAATTATATTATGACATCCGACGAACAATTGTCATTTTTAATTTATACAAATATCATCACTTTATGCTTATGGATAGCGAGTGAAATCATAGGAGCTAGTAAATGTGAGTATAATGGGGTCATTCAAATTGTCATTAGCGGCATTTCGTGCATGAAAGACCGAACCATCGAAGTGGAAATTAATTTCCCCCCAGCTCCTGCGATAGATGAAGAAAGACCTTTATTAGCATAACGTCCTATTATTTGCACAAGTAGAATGGTGTTGATAATAACAAGGACAATCACATTTAAAAATAGCTTTTGGTGTCATTTTCATTTTTGAGTATACGAGTTGCTGACGTAGTTTAACCACCTCTTCGGCTAAATCAAAATTTGCACGATACAGATCGTAAATTGTAATAGACCCCTCCACATCCTCTGCGTCACATTGGATAGACTCCAACAATTCCCTCAATTGCGAAATTTCAAGGATGGCTTGAAAGTATAGTGCTGATAAATTAATTTCGTCCATAGATAACCTTATGATTTTTATTTTGTTTCGATTTATATAATGTGCCTGAGGCTTTTTTTAATACAAACAGTAAGTAAATGAAAAACATATTAAAAAATAAATGATTTTCCGCAAAAGAAGCAATATTTGCCTTCAGGTCCATTACATTTGCAATACTTGCATTGCACCGTCACAGGTGTGGGAGTAGGCGTAGGTGGCACAACAGTTTCCATTTCATCTTCCTTTTCATATAATTTTGCGTACTTGCCGAAATGAAACCACATAAAATTGTGTGATTTAAAAGATGTAGGAGCAGGAGTATACTCACATTGGGACCCCCAGTTTCGTACACAGTAGCCACAGTCACAGTTCATGTATGTTTCGATATACAATCCTCTTCTCGTATTTTACACTTTATTTATAATGAAAGTGGCTTATGAGGTCATACGCCTTGTGGCATATATAATGTGGCAATAGTCCCCTGTTAAAAGCCATGGCTTTTTTAATACATAAGCCTCCTTTGTATAAATAAAATGAAATTAGACTTGAGCTTCCTCATCATGCTCTGTTACCGCTGTAAACGTCAAGGTCATCTGACTAAGGATTGCTTTTCCACTCGTGATTCTGATGGAAATTTAATCAGTGATGGTAGAGATGAAACTGACAGCGAATATGTTGAAAGTGAATATGATTCTGACTCTGATTACTTGGGCTCCGATTCTGATGAAAATTGATATAAAAGGACTTGACTGCACTTTTGTATTATTGTATGGATATCATTTTTCTTTTGGACGTTCGATCTCGTGCAACCTTGTTGGAGAAGAAATTACGTTTTCCCACCATCATGCGCACTACCAGAAAAATGAGTCCTACCACGTTTACTCATGTCATTACCATAAGACATAAGTTTCCAAAAGTGAATTTGTATCACGCACAACTTGATTTAGGTCCTGTGCGTACGGTAGGGCACTTGAAATTACCTATGGTGCGTATGTCTTGGGTGTATTACTACGAGTATTCTGATATGAAAATGGTGCATTCGTTTTACATGCGAAAATTAATCAAGAACCGTAAAGGATATTATTTTGAAGTCATTATGGGGACCAACACCCCTAAATACAATCAACTGACTGGTAATGTCGATGCGCCGCATGTGTATAATGAAAGCAGAGAGGGGTATGATGGTACGCCACAACAATTTCAAGAATACTTAAAAGCGGGTATGAAAACCTATCATCCGGACACTGGTACTTACTTTGAACGTTATGTTAAGAAAGCACGTGCATAGATCGGACACTGGTCTTATTGAATACATGAACAACAATGAAAATCTCCAAAAATTAAATGTAAAATTGATGAAACGTATCATCGAATTAGAGCAACATAGAAACATTTATGCAGACATGATTGTGGCGCTAGATAATTTCATTCAAGAGAAAGAGAAATATGAGGCACTAATGAAAGGTGGCTTCAGCCACGAGTGCCCCTTTTGAAGCCTGATTAAATTTAATATAGCCACACACCTATAAAAAGGTCCGTTTTTCAAACATAACTACTACATCATGTCTCATTACTCTACTGGTGGAATCGAAGCAATCGACTACATCAAAGCCAAGTTGACCAAGGAAGAATTTATTGGGTTTTGCCGAGGCAACGTGCTTAAGTATGTAAGTCGAGCTGGGAAGAAGCGTGGCGCTAAACATTGCTATCAAAAGGCGGAATACTACTTGAACCTCCTTGCTGATTATGAACGTGACCAAAACTTAGCTGAACTCATGAAACGTACCAAAAAGTCCGAACAGTCTACTCCTGCTAGCAAAATCTACTATTTGAAGGAAACTCTTCCTCAGACATGTGACCATTCTCTTGTATGCTTGTTCTGCGAAAAGTCATCGGAAGAGAATTGTGATTGTGATTGTTCTATCATGTGTTCCATCTGTGGCGAAATCATGACGACCGTTTAAACAGAGTTTTACTAAAATAATGAGTCAACTAATCCTTTCCAAAATCAAAGAAACTATTAGAACAGTAATTTATGCAGGAGGTGATGTGACTCATCTTTTAAAAGTGGAAACAAATGAAAATACAAGAGAAATTCTATATGCTTACTTATTTGCAAAACAAATCACAAAGAATATCTATGGAGTTGAAGTAACTCTTTGTTGGAATACCATTTACGTTGGTAACGCTATCAGTTATTGCTATACAAACTCTCCCTACACAGACAAATATGTACGCGAGCACATGAAGCAAACCCTTTATGATTTATATGGCCCCAGCCTTGTAAAAATACCGGCTTTTCTTATTACAAAACCTGTACTGGAGAGAAAACCTGATACTACCTGTCTTGATGGATTATCCATTAATTTTGATTTCAAGCAAGACCCTATTGAAGAAAGCTTAAAAGAACTTAAATTGGACGACAAGATATCTAATATGCCACGGTTTGGTCATACGATTGGATACTATGATCACGAACCATTTGCTACCAAATTGCCTACAGTAATAGATCAACATCCTATACCTAGAAAAAAGGGTATTAATGGTATCATGCTAGGCTACCGAGACTAATC
>JGI24891J29808_1000624_pt1 | contig 14808 bp, 16 predicted proteins | sample FreactcultuFSWF8_FD_29808 | JGI IMG/M metagenome (IMG submission 29808) | reverse complement strand
CCACCTTGGGAAACAAATGCACCTGTCTGCTGTAGCTGACTTGGCGCACTTGCCACCTGTTGGGTGACAACTACATTAACAATATTTGGCATAGTAGCCCCTTAATTAGATAAAGCTAATTGCCAAAATTTGACCCGCGCCGCCCGGTACTAAAGTAATACCGGTAGCTGCTGGCATATCAACATTGTAAACACCGACAACGTCAGGAATAACGGCGATCAAATTCGCATCGCTAATACCTGTTGTAGCGGCGTGATCGGCAACAGCGGCATTTTGGCCACCATCAGTTGAAGGAGCGATAACGCTCACTTTAGCAACACGTCCAGCGGTAGTTTTAACTACTGTAGCAGACGTAATGTTCAAAAATGTTTGTGCTCCTTGGGCGGTAATCAATGCGCCATTTTGGACTCTTGGGTTTGCTGTAATCATTTGTGACTCCTATTTACACTTGTTTAGATAACGACATATTACTACTTAATTTTAACTTGGTATAGTGCTGGGCGTAACAGAAATAAACGCTTTTTCGATTAATTGCCGAGCAATGTTGTTTACTGTGGTCTGATAGTAGCTAACCTCAAAAGTGATCGTTTTCTTTTGCGCCAAAATGCCTAGCTCTGATTGAGTCATTTTTTCATCGCGCATTACCGGCATATTCATTAAACCAATATTGTCTGTGTTTCTGCTGTAATCAAGGATATATTGCACAAAGTTCAAAGCTTCATGGTTACGAATGCCATAAATGGTTATTTTCACCGTGTCTTTCACCAATTGCCAAGGGTTTGAGTCAGGGTCTAGCAGGGGAAAGTCTTGTAGTGCTATTGTATTTGCTGGAGTAATATCCACCGCCGCGTAAACTGGTGGGATATTCTGATCCACTAAATAGGAGGGGTACATAGGGAAAAACTGGTTTAACGCCAGCCAAATAGGTAAGCTATTGGACACAATAACGCTAGTCGTATCGAAACCCGTCATTGTGTCAATAAGTTGGGTGTCCATTACGGAGTACAGCGCATCCCCGCGGTAATGGTACAGATCGGCTTGCTTATAAAAATTTTCTCTGCGATTAAAAGCAAACTTCATGCCTTCATACTCAGCCACATACATAAACTGTGGGTTAATCAGGTTGAAATCAGAAATCTCTACCAAAGAGGTAAAAATGGTGTGGTTAAAGACAGACTGCCTATCTTCTAGCATCTGTACGTCACTGCTAAAGTGGAAAGACCCTTTAGCTACTAACTGCCTTGGCGGTACGCCTTCAGGGTAGTTGTTATAGAGCAGTGCGTTGTATTGAGATGCGTTAAAAAGGGCGGAGTCTGTTAAAAGACTGGCGTTCACCCAAAAAACATACCCGTCCAAAGGCAGTACCAGTTTTACATAAAGGGTGAAGGTAATCTGTTCACCGCCCGAAATCGTTTCTACGCCTTGGGCAAGCCCAGACCCTAGCTGCGATTTCGCTTGCGCGGCTTCAGTAGCGGAAGCCATTATTTAATTTCCGCTTTTAGTGAAGCCTCAAATACGCCTGAGAAGATAAAAGAAGGGCGCGGGTTGCGTTTGGTGTATTCTCTACCGCCGCCACGTAAGCCTTTTTTAACCCATCTACGGGCAGTAATTCCTTTATCAAACTTAAAGCTTTTACCAGCTAAAGCATCTTTAGTGGGTACGTTTGCAATACCAACAGTCTCTACTTCTTGGGAAGTGAAAAAATGGTGCAACAGCTTGGTAATCTTTTTTCCGCTAGGGGCAAAAACAGCCTCTACATCAACAGATTTTCCGTCTAGCATCAAAGCGATTGCTTTTTCGGCATCTACCCCAATCAAGTCAGCAATTTCTTGCTCTCTATATTCGGCAAACGAAGTAAACACTCCGTACTGATCCTCCAGCAACTCTGCTACTTCAGCAGTGCTCTTATGCCCGTAAGGCTCAGGTACGTCGATCACGCCTAAACTAAGCTTCAGGCTCATTAGGTGATACCCCACAAAGTGCCCAACTGTTGCATATAGGCGATAGCGGTTCTGCCGTAAGGGTCTTTAAGGCGTTGCAGACTCAATAGGTCTAAGTTTTGCAAACCTTTACCGATAGATAGCGACTCATGAGTGTTTAGGTCGCCAGCCGAATTTACCACCCCGGCCACAAAATTGCTGATGCCAAATTTGGCTCGCAACTGAGTGAAATAGTTTTGTCCCTGATAGTCTTGCTGGAATTGCAATAGCTGGCTACCCGCCCAGTTATACACCGTAAGGGTGTAAATGCCCGGCGCCAAGCAAGCAAAATCCATTGGCACGATATCTTTAGCTACGGCAAAGGCGAAGCCCCAACCCGGGTCTGTAGGGGACATAGCCGTAGTAGGTATGCCCATTACGGCGTAAGCCCACTCAACAAAACCGGCTAATGTAGGAGTATTTTCAATCGGGCTAGTCATGTAGCATCCGTCCTAGAAATATTTTCCTCATTCTAAAGCAAAAACTCCCCGAAGGGAGTTATTTTAATGCTATTTTCTAGTTCGACGACTACCTTTAGGGGCAGCCCCTTCATGGATGGCTTCAATCTTTTGCTCAAACTTTGCGCTAGTGTCAGCGGCATTGAGCTTTTCTTCTACTACTTCAAACTCTAAACCACCAACTTGTTTTACACCCATTTCTTGTGCGCTTGTAGCAAAAATGTGATCCTGCGCCGCTACAGTGCCGTTTCGGATTTCCTGCGACCGGTCGTAGGCTTCCTGATCGGATTGGGTAATCCCGGCTTCAATAGCTTCAACATTGATCGGCTTACCAAGGCGGTAGCAAATTCCACCAAAGCCTTTTTTTACCTTATTCACTTCCATCAAACCATACGGCTCTTGCTGTTTAATAATGGCTTCGACATCAACCCCCGATAAATCCAGTTTGATCTGTCTGCCAGACGATATCTTGTGCATAGTGCTTCGAACACTTTCAGGAAGTATATAGGTAAGAATAAATTCTTGTTTTGAGGCATTTGCAATAAAAAGACTTTGCATTTTAAACTCCTAGTATGGGTGACAGGGCTGATGATGCGGAGGTGGCTACACCCCCCAGCCCTGTCATATAAAGCATCCCGGCATCACGCGGGGTTTTATTACTATATCAAAAAACCACCCCGAAGGGTGGTTAGTTGAGGTGCAAGCAAATTAATACGCCGCAGATAAAACAACAACACCTTCAGGACGCAATGCCCAACCAGATGTGGAACGCAAGCTATAAAGCGTTGTGATTCCGCCATCAGGGATTGGAGAAGGCAATTCTTTAGGTGCCGCCATATCGCAAAGCATCAAAGTAGTAGCTGTTTGGTTTGGTGCCAAGCTAGCAAATACGTTGGTGTTAATGCGTGAGTTGGCTTTAGGAGCATCAAGTTCTGGGGCAACCAATACGATTGCATCAGTACCGCCAGCGCCTTGACCCATCAAAGTGTCATCAACAGTGAACACAACATCATCACCGCCAGCCCAACCAGCAACTTCACTTACCAAACCAGCCGCAGTTTGAACACCGGCGCCGATACGTTGGAACTGTGTCAAGGACACGATGCCACCGTAAGAGATTTGTTGAATAAAGCGTTGTGGAGCCAAGAACACTAAACGCAATGGCGCGCCGATTTGAAGGGTATTTGTTTTTAAAGTACCAATCAAATTCAACAAGAACTGCGCCAACTGACCTGAATCCCAAGTAGAGTAGCCAGTGTTACCGTTGGTGTCAGTACCAAGGTTAACGCGAGTTGCGCCAGCAGTGTTAAGCAATCCTTCGCCGTTGGCTGGGTTATAGCCATAGAGAAGTGAATTGCGTAATTGCTGTGCAATACCTTGGCGAGCCGCTAAACGGAGAGCTTGAGGCAAGGAATAATTCCATGCGCCTGTAGCCGCTTCGTCGTATGAGTCATACTGAGCGCGGGTCTGAATACGATAAGTAGCTGTGCTAATCATCGAAGGGATTACAGAAGCGGAAGGCAATTGATTTGACGAAGATTGACTTGCGGCAACTTGAGTCGTCAATTGCAATTTCTTAGCGTACACATACAAATCCGCTTCGCCAAGACGCGCGATAGGATTTCCTGTTGCTAATGTTCCAAAAGCACCAGAAGCCAAACTGTACTGCATAATCAGTTCAGGCATCATGTGATGTGGGTTTACTGTTACATATGAGGGTGCGAATCCAGACATGATCTACTTCCTTTCTTAAATTAGAACTACTGCTACAAGAGCAGGAGTAGAACCGCCAACAATGGTGTTAGACCAATTGGCATTACCAGTTACAGAACTGTAATTTACGATCTTGTTGTTAGCTGCGCTAACACGCAAGATTTGGCAAGGAACAGCAAAGTTACCAGAGGCGGAGGTTGTTAAACGATAGTTTGCTACGTCCCAATAGACAGTTTCGTTAACAGACGAACCAGCTAAAGCAACAATACTTGCATCGCAAGGCAATGGAATACGCGCACCGCTACCGAAACGATAGAAGTTTGTAGTCATGCCGGGCGAATACAGAGGCGCTGTAGACGAAGGGGTAGTAATACCATTGAACGCTTGGTTGAATACAGAAATACCTGTTGGAGCAACTGAATCAGAAGCTTGGATAATAGTAGAACCAAGAGTATCTGTACCGGGTTGAGCATCACCAGAGTAAAAACCGGATTGTGGAACTGGAATTGTTTCAGCAATTGGAACGCCGCCCCATAAAGGCAAAGTTGCTAAAGCTGAAATAACGCCGCTTGTAAGCGCGAACTTTACTGCTGGATCGGCTAGTGCATCACCTTGGGTAAAGCCATTGCTGTTGGTCGAAAATAGACCAGCCGCATTGGTTGTTGCCATAGGGTTTAATGAGATTTGTGCAGACATGATTTTTCCTTATCTTTTCACATTTTCAGTATTGAAACGAATAACCCGTTGTGTTGGGGCTTTGAAGTCATCTAGCCATGCCGCCATATCGCCACGGAACTCAGTAACGGTACGTCCAGCTTGGTCTACTTTTTTGATTTCTACCAGTTGACCTTTGGCAAAAGAACTTGTTCCACGTGAAGCAGTGAGAGCGTCAGAGTACACACGATTCTCAACAACATCCAACATAGCATCATCTTTAATCAAGTTAATGTTTACATTCTTCATTTCATCGCTATGCGCTTGCAAGCCACGAACCATACGTTTACGGTAAGCAGTTAAGTTCTCGCCGGACATAGCACGTGGAGCAGATTTTCCGAAAGCAGAGTAGACAGAATCAGCTTTAGCTTGGCAATCCGCAAAAGCGGCATCGTTCTTAGCTTCTTCTTCTTCTTTATCTTCGTCAAACTTGATGGCACCAAATTCGCCTTCTTTTTTGCCTTCAGCATCCATCTTAGCTTTTTCCTCCAAAGCTTTAGCTTCATCAGCCATAGCGTCGTCGTCTTTTTTAGCCTTGGCATCTTTACGCATTTTTTCTTCCTCTGCGTCTTTTTTAGCCTTGGCATCTTTACGCATTTTTTCTTCCTCTGCGTCTTTTTTAGCTTCTTCTTCAGCTTCTTTTTCTTCCTCTGCGTCTTTTTTAGCTTCTTCTAAAGATTTAGCGGGTAAATTGCTTTTAGCTTCCATTTCGTCTTGTCGGGTAATTACTTTACCCAGTAAAGACATAATGGCGTCTAGTTTGTCACCGGAGGCATCTGCCTTGGCTTCATTCTTAATGTTCATTTTCAGATACCTCATTGTGGTTATTTAAAAGTACGCCAGCGGGTTCTCCGCCTTTGTCCCATACTCCTTTTGAACCCCTAGCTTTCGTTACGATTGCTATGTGATCCAGAAGGAACGGTACACCTTCGATCAAGAGTGGTTGCCCATTCTCGGTCTGTAGTGTTATGTTGCCTGCTGTTTCGTTAAACACGACAGTAGGAGAAGTCGATATTTCGCCTTCATTCATTTCTTTTACTGCATCAGCGTCGTACACCTTAGCAATGCCCCAGACTTCTTCGGCTTCGGCTTTAATGTACGGCAACATGATGGCGCCAATATTGCGCTTTTTGTACTCTTCAGTTGTCAAAGCGATAGTATCGGGGTGATCCAGCACTACAGCTAGGCCATTACAACGGTCTAAAAAGTCTTGGTTTAGGTAGAGTTCAGCATCGCGCCAGACGTGCTCGCCTAAGCCGGAACGATAGGCTAACCCTGTTCCTGTGATGCGGATGTTATACAAAGCAATATTGGCATACATCTGTGGGCTTGGCAAAACACCAGCCGCCATTAGCTTTGCAATATCCGTTTCAGTCTTAGCTTTCGCTATCTTGAAAGTAATGTCTTGGTTTGGGTGCAAAGGCATAGAAGGATTGTCTAAGGTGCACCAATCATAGCCAGTTGACTCATAGTTCAGTTTTACTTCAAACTTTTCCACGCCTCTAGCAATGTAAGTGCAGAACTCGCCGTCATCAAATAGCTCTTTTAGCTCGCCTTGATAGTCAAATCCTGTTTCTTCTAGGCACTCTCTACGAGCCGCCGCTTCTAAATCGGCATCTTTTGGGTCTTGGTGACCGCCCGGTACAGCCCATGTTGCTGGGTAGTCCCCGCCGTTACCTCTGCGGATCAACAAAACTTCTTCGTCTTTGGTGACGAACATAATTCCAGCGCATCCCCCCTTAGCTCCAGCTTGAGGAGCTACAGGCTCAACTTCAGTTGGCGCAACGGAGGTAATTTCTTCGTCTTGCTTTGTCAACTCAAAGTCGGCAGGCTTTTTAAGCTCAGTAACATGGCGTACTATTTCATGTAGCTTGTCACCAATATCTCTGATTTGGATTTTTTGCAAGTCACGGCTAAGACCGCCTTTGCTGACAACAACATTGCTGTTGTCGCCTTTTAAATTGGCGGCGAGAATTTCATTTTGGATAAGCTGATTAAGCCACTCTTGGCTTTCTTCACCTTCGCTCTTGTCATCTTTACCAACGAACTCTTTTCCTACAGACTGAGGTACCCCGCCGTAGCCACCCGTTGTATGGGCGGCGGCTTCCATTAAGCGATGTTGCGCGGCACTCGTTGTAGGCATAGGTACTAACCCTAAGATATTTTTCGCAATTGTAACGCTTGCTTACCGCTTTGTGTGATAAATTCATTAGGCATTTGACTCACCTGATAAATGTACTCGTAGTGGCATCGGCAAAACACTTCTTCGCCTACGTCTGTAATATCGTCAGTATAGCCGTTAATTGGCTTCACGTAGCCTTCTTTTTGCGCCCAGCTATCTCGTATCAGATAAATCTTTTCGTCGCGCTCACGGTGATCCTCGCGGTAATGGTAGCCTGGTTGCTTCCAGTTGCTGTGCCATTTAGCACCGATAGCTCCATTTCCTAGAGCTACGATTGCGGTCATATTAGCAACCATTTTATTTGTCTGGTCAATAATCACCCGACGTTCTTTGAACGGTAGGGTGCCTAAATCTTTTTTGATTTTACGTTTCTCTTCACGTCGTTTTGCCACTTCAGTCCCGCCTTCGGGGATAGAGGTAGCCCAGCCAGCGAACCGGCGTAAGGTATTTGTAATCGTATCCTCACGATTGAGCTTAATTAGCGTAGCGGAGGCTGTCATTCGTCTATTTAGCTCTTGATGCAACTTTGGCCGGTACTTATCTAGCGTTGACTGCGATACGTTCTTGCTAACTAGGCCACTTTTAATCACTAAACGGTCGTAGGTACTTTGCAATGCGCGCTCTAAATCGGTTCGCAACTTAGCCTCAGAGATCAAGCTTTGCTCTGCTGAATGTCTAAGCTCAACAGACCAATGGTGAAGCCTATTGTTACCATCAAACCCAAATTTTATGAAATCATTAACGGCGTCCGTCAAGACTTTATTGAATGTGGTCATGTTCCGTTAGGCAACTTTTGCTCAGTTAATGGCTCTGGAGGCTCATAGTCAGCGATTTGATCGTAGTCCATATTAAGTGAACTCTTGAACAACTCAGGCATTTCATTGATGTTATCCGCCGCCCATTGCAATAGTACAGCCCGATTCTCTGGGTTAATGACTGGTAGCATTGTGCGAAGCATTTCAGTCATCGCTTTGAGTTTTACGTCCTCAGTTTTGACTTTTTCTTCTGGTTTGCTCTCAACCATCGGTGTCCAAGAAGCGTCAAAAGCCTCTTGCCACTCGTAAAACGCTTCTTCATACGACTTTTTGCCGTATTGTTCAGGGTACTCGTTTTTTACAGCTTCAAAAAACTCTCTGTTCCATGCTCTGTGCATCACGATCTTGTCAAAGTAGCTGAACATGGGGGCTAAATCATTACGAACGCCTGTCAAGTAGGTCGCAAGTGCTAGTGCATCATTGTCGCCTTCAGCAAAACCAGCAGTGTAGCTCTCATCCTTTAGCAATACTGAAGGACAGTCTGCGCCAGCCGCAATGTTCGCAATAATGTTATTGCGCGCAGTCGTCATTGCGGTGTCGGTGTTTGATAAATCGATTGCCTCGATATCTTCGTCGATATCAATGGACAGTACGTTGCCTGTTACCCCACCAGCTAAAAAGCTTCGCTTAATGCCTGCGCCAATTTGCATGAGTTTATTGACGATTGCACCCGACTGCTTTTGCTTAGAAATCAATAAGCCAGCTTTGAGCGTTACCATTTGGTCAGTCACCATCGACTGAATATAGGACTTGATTGGGTATAGCGACCGCTGAAACACGCTTCGCCCAGTAAATCCGTAGCCAGACGGCTGATAGCTCAAGTAAATAGGTGTATTAGCGTATTGAACACAGCTTCGTGAGCTATGGTAAGGCTGGCCAGAAGCGGTAATAGTCACCATGGGCTTCATAAAGTCTGGTGCGTTCGGATTTTGGTTGCCTACCAAAGAACCCGCTAAGTTTAGGGGGTCTAGTTTATTAAAGTACAAGTCTAAATCCTGCAACTGCCAAGGGTCGATCGGTTGGTCAGTTGGGATACCTTTAGCCCCATACACAATCGCCGCCGCGCCATAAGCTCGGGTCATAAAAGCAGTATCACGAATCAGGTCGTTGGCGCCAATAGATTCCCACTCACGATTGAACGCTTTAATCAGCATCTCTTTCGGGTGAATATCCATGCTAATAATACGTGGCTTGGACATTGCAAGAATAATGGGTCGCTCGATCAATTTTGAGCTAAGGGGCAAAAACTCCCACAAAAGCTTGCAAGTTTCGTACCCTGTTGCCGTCCCCGGCATAATTGCTTCGCAATTAATGATGGACATTAATTGAGATCCAACACCAACTCCGTTAACTGTAATATCAGCCATGTGACGTGCCTTTAAAATATATCGCCAATCTTAACACCAACAGCTTAGAAACCCAACTTGTCGCCGCAACCCAAACTGACTCCATACACATAGCAGTCTACTAAGTCGTTCGATTTTTTGTTGATGTCTGGGTCGCCCAGCCTAAAATCCGCCATTTCTGTCAGCAGATGGTTACGGGTGGCACCTTTAAATGGGAGTGTTTTATAGTAGGCGTGTTCGCTAATCTTAATCTTTTCTTGGAAATGGTAGCCCGAGATCGAGAACGCTCGGTCATCTTTTCCAAGCTGAACGAACTTAGGTTCAATCTCTCGCACGTTCCAGCCTCTATTTTGCGCTTGCTGTAACAACACAATTCCAGATCCTTTGCCTTCAATGAAGGTCGAAGTCACTCCGTAGATCGCTTTGGTTTGAACAGCGAGTTCTTCTAGTCGTTCAAATACCGAGGGTATCCAATGTTCTAGCATTGCCGCATCAATTGACACAATTTGCCAGTCTAATATGGTTAGCGGTTGCTCGCTCATTGAGTTGTAGCTGAAGTACACCACAGCCGTTCCATCGAACGCTTGTCCTGCTTTCATGGCGGAGTCAATTACCGCATAGACAGTATCAACACGGTCTGGGAACGGTACTGGCGCACCATCGACCAGCAACTTGTCGATCGATAATAGGCTGACGCTTCGCCAGTCAATAAACTCTGCTAAATACTCTTGCTGGAACACCGACTCGTGCTGGCGCTGACGCTCTAGCTCAATTTCTTCAGGTGGTACGTAAGGGTTTGCGAGTGATGGGGCGTAATGTTCTTTGAATCCTAGTTCCGCTTCTTTACAGGCGGCGTAGAACAAATTGTCAGGGTTTACCCCATTTGGTGTAGAGAATAGCCACGCTTTACCTTGGGTGGTAAGCATCGTTGGTTTAATCGACTTGAACCAGATTTCATCTTTAGTCTGTGGGCTTTTAGTAAAAGCTACCTCATCGACCAACACTAAGTCGTATGACCGCCCTCGCCCTGCCAATGGGTTGTCAATGATTGTCCAGAAGTCAATCTTGCCCCCGTTGATCGTTTTGATAGTGCCTTCGTTTTTATTCGAGCTTTTGATGATTGGGTCAAGAATATCAATCAACCCGTCCCAAATTTCCGCTAGTTGGCGGTGTTCTGGAGCAAAAACCCCTACTTGCTTGCCACGAATAGCGGTTTTTGACGCTAACCACACCAAGAATATTGACTTCCCAAACCGCCTACCCGCCCTAGCCACATTAAATCGTTCACGGTCTTTATAGAGCTTTATCTGCCCCGAGTGCAACACGGGCAGTTTTATTTTGACGTTTTTAGCCACTTTTTAGTCGTCCAGTTCTGGTAAGCCGTTCAATACTGTGATGATCGTTTCATTGCTACTATCATCTAGCGCTTTAGCGGGTTTCCAGTCGTGGCTGTGGGTCAGCAAGAACATGATGGCTTTGATTTTTACTTTGTCCTCGGAATTTTCCGCCAAGTCGTACATAGCACCGGTCAACCGAGCTTGGCTCATGGCTTTACCATATCGCACCGCGCGGTTTGCTAATTCATAGGACTCACATAAGAGTTTGAACTGTGTTGGCTCAAAACCAGAGCATAATGCCAAAGCATCGCCAGTTAGTCCTCGAAAAGCGCTATCAAAGATTCGACGAAGCTCTTCCTCCGTTGCGGTCAAGCGAGTAACGGTCACATCAATGGAGAAGAATCCATCACCTAGCTCAAATTGGAACATAGCGACCCTTGGAGTAGCAAAATAATTCCGATACTAGCATAAACCCTAATAAAAGCAAGCTGGATATTGTATGCAATAAAAAGTGTTGCAGTATTTGATTTTTTTAATAAAAATTTTTTACTTTTTTATTTTGGCTTTTTTCTATAGGCTAGATTGTTTTTTGCCTTAAAGTGTGTTTGTTTTTGGCTCTTTGAGATTCCGAGATTTCAAAAAACTCCCTGATAGTGTAGCCACTTCCCCCCGCAGAAAAAAATTTTTTTTTAACTGCAAAATACGGGTTTACCCTAATAATAGATAATATTATGTGCAGATAATATATTGCATTATGTCAATAGGTATATACCCTAAATATATCTGCATTAACTAGATAATCCATTATCTAGGCTAGATAATAATAATCCCTCTGATTATAGATAATCAGCAGTCTGCACAATATTTAAGCAACCTGCAAAATGATGCAGTGCAGCATGACACCGTTTTGATTATCTAGGTTAAATTGTTTTGATTATCTAGTAGCATTATCTAGGCTAAATTGTCAATGCTTTTGGGCGCGGATATTTTCTGATTGCTAAGAGCGAGGGGGACGAACTTTGCTCCGGTTATCAGTTAGCAGATGCAAAAGCAGATGCAAAGGCAAACAAAAATAAACCCCTGCCAAATACCAAAACCCCTTCCAGACCCCTTTAAACGATAGGTTAAATTGTCAATTGTTTTTGCAAAAAAAGTCGCTGGAAAACCGCAGGCAAAAAATACCACTGTATGTATATACAGTATTTATTATTTTTTCTTTAGTAGACTTACAGAAAACAATTAAGCCTATAAACCCTGCAAGCCATACCCTGTATGCCTTAAACCATTGTCAAAACCCCAATAAAAACTACCCAACTAAAAACAATACAACCCATAAAAAAAGACAATTACCTCCACCCTGCCACCTGAACGCAAAAGACAATTAAACCTATGCCCAAGAGCCACCCCGAAAATGGTAAAAAATCAAAACCTCTTGACAATCTCAAAACAATGCTAAGATTAAGGCTCCTAAACAGGAAAGACAATTCAACCCATAAATAATCTAGAGGATAAAAAAATGGAAAATGTAAGAGCAGAAACCCCCTTGCAGATCAGAATACGCCAAACGTATTCACGCACCAGCACAGAAATAAGAGCGACTATCCGCACCGGCACAATGGCCAGCCTATCAGTGCGTGATAGGCTAACCCGGGCATTGCCCTCAAATATGGTAAGGCAACTGGCAGACCGTGAACATATTTTGGCTAATTGGAAAAGAACTGGAGAGCAGATAGGTGAAGCCCTGCGCAACAATGACCCTCAGAGTGCCATAGATGCCAGTAGAAACGGCATAGGCTTAGCAGGCAGAGATTGGTTAGATATATTTGAGGACTTATTCCCCCACCACGATATATCGTCCTGCCACGACTGTTCCCGTGTTTGCATAGGCAACACAATGCACGAGGCTTATGATGGCGACTACTCCATCTGCGCCCACTGCAAGCGAGCAAACTACCGTTGGAGCGATAGGCGGGATATGCTAGTGAGAGACGACGACACAACCGACGAGGACGAGGAAGAAGAAGAGCGACAACGTGAAGAAAATGCCGTAATCGGGGAGTACCACTCAAGCAAAAGAAAGCTAGGCCATATTCCTTCTCAATATGACACACGCAAACCCCGGATTTTATTGGGGATTGAACTAGAGATGGAAATATCGGGAGACTACGACAAGCATGATAAAGCTAGGGAGCTATTGGACGGCCTAGGCCACCATTCAATAGCAAACGGGAGTACGTATCAGTATGCTGCCTGCGAGCAGGACGGCTCGCTTGATAGAGGTTTTGAGATGGTAACGGGATTTACAGGCCTGGACGTACACGCCGAACAACTCGCATTTTTCAAAAACTCTTTCAAGGGTTCAAGGTCGCACAATACGTCTACCTGTGGGTTACACGTCCACGTCTGCAAAGCAGGCATGACACTATTGCACGCCAGCAAGTTAGTGCTATTTATTAACGACCCTGCAAACGTGGAATTGATACGAGCTATCGCACGCCGGACAGAATCCACTTATAGCCAAATAAAGGACAAGGCCATAGATAAGTCATGGCTAAAGGATGCCGTAAAGGCCAGCCGTCCAAGCGAGCGATATAGTTCCCCTGACTATACTGATTCTGATATTGAATGGCACAAGCAAAGCAGAAAAGACAACGCACTAGCAGGGCTCAATTCAAGTCGATATGAGGCGATCAACTTCAACAATCCGAGAACGGTAGAGTTCAGGCTATTTAAAGGTACGCTCAAGTACGAGACCATATTATCTTGCTTAGAGTTTTCCTTCATCTCATGGCACTTTGCAAGGGATACCAGCCAAAAAAATCTCACTACTGAATCCTTCCTAAAATTTATCTGCCTTGAAAACAACCGCCGAGACACACGCAACCTCAGAGCGTATTTAACCGCCAAGGGTTTTACTATGCCGTACAAACCAAAAGGCAGACTGCCAGCATTACTTATCAGCGACACCACCGAAAATAACCAAGAATCTATTTAAATACATAAAGGGAAAATAAAATCATGTGCTTACTTATCAACCAACCTGCCACCGCTCCAGCATTAACTACTGCGTGGCTAGCAGACTTTTTTGATTACAATGCCGACGGAGTGGGAGTGATGTACTCCGAGAACGATTGCCTAGTGATTGAAAAGATACTGCCTAAAACATCTGCGGATTTTGTGGCCTTTTATCAAAAGCATATACAAGGGAAACAATGTGCTTTCCATTTGCGGATGAGAACTCACGGAGCTACTGACCTAGACAACTGCCACCCGTACCAAGTGCTAAACCATGCAGATCATGGCATTGACTTGGCCTTGATGCACAATGGAATTTTATCTACTGGCAATTCTGCCGATACGTCAAAATCCGATACGTGGCACTATATCAAGAATTATCTAGTACCAATGCTGGAAAAGAATCCTGATTTTTTCTTGTCCCCTGCCTTTGCTGAAATTGTGGCCGGGCATATTGGCTCCGGTAATAAGTTTATTTTGATGGATAACTTAGGCCGGACAGTAACCGTGAACAAAAGCGCCGGTGTGTATTGGGGAGGTTTATGGCTATCCAATACCTATGCTTGGAGCGCACCAGCGACCACCAGCAAAACCGCACCAGCAGGACGGAGAGTAAGCAAGCTCGCCAAGAAGGCCAAAGCACAGGTAGACACCCCACCCGAGATCAAGCAAGCGTACCAGCCGTCTTATTACAGTTACGGCAATGCAAGCAACTGGAAGGCCACAGGCGCAACCGTCATCAATAAGGCCTACGACGATAGAGCGTGGCAAAACCAGCGAGCATACGACGACTACGCCACCGATACCGCCATCTGGTCAAATTATGACGATACGATCAGTGAATATTTCCTAGCATTTGAAGATTTAGACCTAGCAGATGCCGCAAAAGTGAGCCTAAACTCCTGCCTTGATTTTTGCGAAATTTACGGGTTAGAAGCGTTTTCTGAAATTTGCGAGATGGTCATGGATTTTGATATAAGCCAAGACTGGTTTATTAACTTGATGACGAACCCCAATAAGGCAAGACAGGCATTTTCTTGGCTTAAGCCCTTAAAACAAACTGAAGGAGCATAAAAAAAATGAAAACATCAATTTTTGATCTATTAGGTGCAGGACTATTAGGTGCGCTATTGGCCTTAATTTTATTGTGGGAGTACCTGAAGCCAATTATCTTTTAAACCCTGCCAGCACCCCTTAAACGCCCTCCTATATGGAGGGTTTTTCTTTTTCCGCACCAGCACCAGCACCA
>JGI24891J29808_1000621_pt1 | contig 14883 bp, 15 predicted proteins | sample FreactcultuFSWF8_FD_29808 | JGI IMG/M metagenome (IMG submission 29808) | reverse complement strand
ATGCGCATTTACGGGGGGGCTGGGGATACCGTATGCCTCAATTGCGAGAAACCAGTTTTTGCAGGTTTTTTCTGAGACGTTGTTCTCGCTTGTGTTTGGCAGCAGAATCTTTGCACACCTGACATTTGCATCCCGCTCTGTATCTAGCCCTGCCGTGTTTTATGAAACGCTTTCCGCTTTCAATGTTTTCCTGACGAGTTTTTATTGAATGGCAACTCTTGCACAGGATTTGGCATTGGGACAGTTCGTGGGTTCTACGAATTAGAGTCCATTCCCAAATCTTAGAATTGTCGTGATATTTTCCTACTGGAATGATGTGGTCGAGTTGAAGGTTCAGGGAAGAACCACATTTCTTGCAGGGGCCGTTGTTTAAGAACCAGTGTGACCGAATTAACTTGGCTCGGAAACGCCGTCTGGCTCGTTGTGCTCTGAGGTTTCCGCGATTTCTGGATGGCATAGATACAGCGTAAGTTGTCCCCTCCACTTTGTCAAGCCTCCCGTTGATTGGTACCGTGTCCGCAGGGTGGTGGTAGCAGGGGCTTTCGACCGGCGGTGGGGTCATCGTATCCCCCTTTTACGAGAAGCCAAATTTTGGGAAGTTTTGGGAGAGGATCGAATTGAGGTGGAATGTTCGAAGTGCGGTGATCGGTCGTTTCGAAGTGATGGGAGATGGCTTCCGGAACAGGCACGAAGGAGCGGAGCGACTGTGTTTGTCTTTATCTGCATCTGCATCTGCATCTGCATCTGCATCTGCATCTGCATATATACTCAATCATCCACGAAGCATCCACGCAATATCCACACAGTCCACAACATCCACGCCGAAAAAAAAAATCCACAAATCTATTGACATGCTTTTTGCAAGTGTCAAAATGTGCGCGTGACTCAGGCACAAAAGGCGTATCGCCAATTTTTAAAAAGCCAATTCTGGAAGGAGTTAAGTGCGCGAGTTAAGGCAGGTCGGAGTCGCTGTCAGGATTGTCGAAAACGGCGGCCCTTGCAGGCTCATCACGTTCGGTACCCTGACAACTGGTATGATACCAAGGAATCGGATTTGCGATTGTTGTGCAGGGTTTGTCACCTGAAACGGCACGGGTTTGAAGTGGTTGTGAATGGAGTTATGCCTTATCGCGGTGATCCTTTCGACCTGGTGATTCATCGAACCGTGATGCTTCGCAGGAAGCTGGAATCGTGGCGACCGCTACGGGACAGAGACAGAAAATTTTTGGACAAAGCGCAACGGCTGTTTACTCCAACCGATACCGACAGGTGCGTTCAATTTCATTGCCAACAGGTTTACAGATGGGAAAAAATGATGGCAGAAGCAAAAGACAGACCTCAACCCTAAAAAATTATGGATGGATGGACGCCTATTTTTGACATTATTGTTGACTCGTCCCTGTGGTGTGAGCCGGACTACGTGATCAAAGTTTACCTGACCATGCTGGCGAAAAAAGACCGGAACCACATTGTCCGCGGTTCGGCATTTAACATCGCGCAGTGGGCAAAAAAAACTGAGGCGGAAACGCTGGATGCGCTGAACATCTTGGCAGCCCCCGATACGAAGCGCATCGAACCGCAGGAGTTTGAGGGAAGGCGCATTGAAAAGACCCCCGAAGGCTGGTGGCACATTCTCAACGGAGAAAAGTATCGGCAGATGGTGTCTCAAATAAAAAGCCGGTCGTATCGAACAATGTGGCAGGCCGAGGCCAGAGCAAAGGAAAAGGCAAAATCAGATGGCATCGAAAAGCCAACCCCCGCAACACCGGCTAAAAACGGAACCTTCCATCCCCCAACCATTGAAGAAGTAAAACTGCTTTGTGCCAAGTCCGGACTGCCCGATTCTGAGGCTGACAAATTTTTCAACTACTACTCAGCCAACGGGTGGAAGGTGGGGAAAAATAAAATGCAGTCAGTTCCACATGCCGTCGGCGGATGGGCGGCCCGGTGGAGAGAGGGCGGCAGTCAACAACCTAAACCGCAACCCCGCCAAAACATGATATGACTGCCGAGGAAATTAAACGCACCGTACCGATAGAGGAATTTTTGGTTGGGAAAGGCGTTAAGCTGGTCGGCGGCGGAACGGCTAAAACCTCCAACCGATGCGCCTCCAAGGAACACAAGCCGCTCCACCTGTGTGTTTCGGTGGACACGACAAAAAATGTGTGGCACTGCAACGACTGCGACACGGGGGGTTCGGTCATCGACTGGATAATGCAGGAGCAGGGCAAAACTCTGATTGAAGTGTTGAAAATGTTTGGTGACGACGAACCCTCTCCGGCCAAAACTGAACCGCCAAAAAAAGCCGTCATCGCCTGCACTTACGACTACTACAACGAACGCGGGGAGTTCGTTTATCAGGTCGTCCGGTACGAGCCGAAAGACTTCCGCCAGCGTCGCCCGGACGAAAACGGAGGTTGGATTTGGAACATCAACGGCATCCAGAAAGTGCTCTACAACCTGCCCGCCGTGCTCAACCCGAAAAACAAATGGGTGTGGGTGACGGAAGGGGAAAAAGACGCGCAAACGCTCGCCCGCATCGGCCTGTGCGCCACAACCAACGTGGCCGGCGGCGGCAACTGGATTGACGCCTACTCTGACTATCTCCGGGGAAAGGACGTGGTAATTTGCGGCGACAATGATGATAAGGGCGAAACACACGTCATCAAGGTTCTGAAAAGTTTGGAGGAAAAAGCAGCGTCCGTTCGGCGCATCAAAATTCCAGCCCCGCACAAGGATGTTTCCGATTACGCCGCCACATTCGCCACAGACGAAGAAGCGGGCATGGCGCTGGCCGTGCTAGTCGAGTCCGCGGTTGTCCTGACTGGCGGCATCGAATTGCCCATTTCCAGCATGGAACAGTTGGAGTCGGATTACATCGAGCACATCAAACTCTCCAAAACGCGGGTGCTCGATCTTGGCCAGTGGNTGCCGTCTCTCGGCATCAAATGTCGCGGAGTCGTGCCGGGTGAGATTGTGACCATCCTGGCCGCAACCGGAGTCGGAAAAACCGCCGTGCTGCAAAATTTGGCGCGCGCCGCCCGCCCCCTGCCAACACTGCTGTTCGAGATGGAATTGCCCGGCAGTCTGACCTTCGAGCGGTTCTGTGCCATGTCGCAACAGGTGAACTGCTACAATGTCGAGGAAACGTATTCCAAGGGCGGAATCCACGACTGGCGGCAGGCGGGGACGATCAACCACATTTGGACTTGCACCAAAAGCAAAATCAGCCCGGAAGAAGTTGAAAAATTCATTGTCAAGGCCGAGTTGAAAATGGGCATCCGGCCCGCACTCGTTCTGATTGACTACATCCAGCTAATCGGCGGCAAGGGCATGAAACGATACGACGTGGTATCCGACGCCGCCGAGGATTTGAAGCGCATCGCCAAGGATACCAAGACCGTCATCGTCATCGCCTCGCAGTTGAAACGCAAGACGGACGGTGAAATTGAAGTGGGTTTGAATGACGCGAAGGAATCCGGCTCAATCGAAAATTCGTCCGGGCTGGTCTTGGGCGTGTGGCGTCCAGACCCCGAAACGCTGCACATGCGGATACTCAAAAACACCAAGGGCCAGAGCCAGCGTCAGGGGGAACATATCGTGTGCGACTTCAATGGTGCAACCATGACCATCACGGAAAGGACGCAGTCAAACCTANACTTAAATGACGCGAACAAGCCGTATGCCGATTGACAATCCAGAAAATTACAAGCTNGGGATTAAGTGCTTCGACATCGACCAAAACGGCGTCAGGTTAAAATGCCCATTTTGTGATGGCGTTCCTCACTTGGTGAAAGGCGAATACGGTCGGCACATCNCGCACAGCAACACCAGTGGATTTGGAATCCTTTTGGAATACGAGTGCGAGAATGGTCATCAGTGGCTGATTCAGTTCTCAGACGAAAACGGGGGGACGGACATAACCGCAGTAAAATTTACCAGAATAGAAAGCTAACCTATGAGCGAAAAATCAGCACTGGAACACCTGGCCGAAATGGACGCGCAACGAGCGGAGTTTTTGCAGTGGTGGGAGAACAACGGGCCGAAGCTCGATGCGTCGTCGGTGACAATGTGGGCCGAAAAGCAAGTGCGGGCCGAGACAATGATCACCGCATGGAAAGCCTGGCTGGCCGCTCGCGGGGTGAAAGTGTGAGAACTCCCGCCGCCCAATTCATGCGCGATCATCCGATGCGCCCGGACGAAGTGACAATGAAAGAATACTTGGCCGACATGGCGGCGAAGGCGCACTTGAGCAACGCCGGGGCATGGTATCGGCTGAAAAAGCACAACTGGCCGGGCGTCCAACTGCGGCGCATCAACCGGCGCGTGGTTTACGTGAGGAAAAATTATGAGTGACAAATACCGGTAGTGGGCTACTTTGAAAATGAAATTTGAGCGAAAATGGGCTATGCCAAGTGCAGACACATTCTCCATTAAGCCGATTGGAGAATTTGTTAAGCGTTACATGACAAACAGCAGGATAAGCGTTGATCCTTTCGCCCGAAACTGCAATTGGGCACGGTTTACCAACGACCTGAACGCTGAAACATTGGCGCAAAGCCACTTAGACGCAGAAATATTTCTGCGCGATTTCACGTTTGCGGACAGGCAAGGGATTGTTGACCTTTTACTTTTCGACCCTCCTTATTCACCGCGTCAAATCAGCGAATGCTATAAATCCGTTGGCCGGGAAGTGGGAATTAAAGGAACCCAAAACGCCGCGCTCTATAAACGTTGCCGCGATGCGGCAATTCCGATCCTGGCCGCCAATGCAGTTGTCCTATCTTTTGGATGGAACAGCACCGGGATGGGCAAAGAACGTGGGTTTGAAATTATCGAAATTCTTCTTGTTTGTCACGGGGGCGGGCACAACGATACGATTTGTTTAGCCGAGAGAAAGTGTTCCACTTTACTATGAAACTCAAAGTAGCCCACTACCAAAAATCCTGCACGGCGACTGCGTTGAACCTTCTCAGGGCGCTTTGATATGACCGACACGCCGCAACTGACGCACAAAAAAGTCGTCTGCTTCGGCTGCGAGCTTTCGTGGAAGTTGAAGGAATTGGAAGATGCGGGCTACCGAGTCTCGGTCATTGATGTCAAAGGAACCTGCGAATATCACCTGACCGCTTACCTCGACTGGCTTGACTCGCGGTGAACGAAAGAGTAGATTCTTGCATGGTTTCGATCCCGGTTGACTGCCAAACTTGACAGGGCGGCAGTTAGCCGGGTTTCTTCTTTACGCCGCGCGTCGTTGCGTGCCAAATTTCTGTTTCATCCAAGCGTCGCCTTCGTCAACAAGAATGCGAACGCGCCGTTTGCCGATTTTCAAGTGCGGCAGACCTTGTGCAANCAGGTTGTCAATATNACGAAGTGAAAACANCCATCTTTGCGCAAATCCCCTTTTATCGACGATTTGCCCCGTTGATNTCGATTGGCCCGCAACGGAGTCGGGCTTGCATAAATGCGTTTCTTTCATGCCGCACTGTCNCACGCACACNCACGGAGAAGCTAATTCAGAAATGTGACAACCCCGGACGCTTATGCTTGCAGCCGTATGCCAGCGACGGAATACTTGGGCAAGTCACCGTCCATGGACGCTTAAACATTCAGCGCCGACGCCGGTTCGGGAATCGCGCCCCGTCCAAACGGAACTCCTTCATCCCGCGCCTTGATGGCTTCCACCAGCAAATCAACCATGCTATCGGTGTCCGCGTCCAACCCGTCGGGCATCAGGTCGGCGTAACCCTTGAGATTGTCCAGCACTTCCTCGAACGTGTTTCCTTTGGCAACGAGCCACCCCAAGTCGCCGCTCGAATCTTCATCCGACGGGAAAACCAACCGCCCGTCAATCTCGCAACAGTTGGCAAATCCCGTGTGGTCTTTCAATTCGTCCGGCACTTCCACAGCGGGCCATAACTCGGCCTTTTTCTTGCCGCTAATCATGCACTCAGCGGTGTATTTGCAATCTGTCTCAGGCTCAAGCAACTCGCCTTCCGCCCCCGCCTGAACGATCTCCGGGAAGTTTGTCCATGCCGCGTATTGCGAATTGCTCGACGGCAACCCGCCTCGCGGTGTGGGGTCGGTGAAAAAGAAACTGTCCTCGGTCTTGCGAATCTCCGTGCTCCACTGGTTGCGCATCCGAAAATGTTTGAGTATCGGCGAAAATCCTTCGAGCACTTCCTGTAAACACGAGGGCATGTCCTCGCGCTTGGTCACTGCCGAAAGGTAGGCTTTATCCTTTGCCTCGATGCCGTTAAGCATCAGCGACGGCCACAACCCATCCACGCCGTAAGTGTCGCTGCCGATTTCGATGTCCGTCTCGATGTTGTCAAATACCATGAACGGGATCAATTCCTTCGCCGGGCCGAATCGGACGGCAAGCAAGTCAAGCATACCCTCATCCAACGACCACGACCTCCAATGCCACGTTTCCATGCTGCCGCGGTACTTGGAAATTTTNAGGAATTTGTCTTCCTCGTCCTTCAAGTGCGACCGGAGCGCGTTGAGACCGTGGACGACTTTGAACGTCGGCACGGGCAATCCGACTTCACCTAAAACCTTGTGGAAATATTGGCGCAATATTTCGAGAGCATCAGCCCGGCGGCTGCCCCATACCGGCTTGCCTTGACTCTCCAGTTCGAGTTGCAATCCGGCGCGGGAAATATCGGGGAAGCAATAAAAGTCCACTTCGTTCTTGAGCTTCCAGAACTCGTAATCGTCCTGAACNTTTTCNATGTCNTCAAACCCGTCGCCGATGCAGCAACGATTGATGGTGGGGAACGGTTCCTCGTTCGGGCAGTAGAACAAAGTCCTTCTGCAAGCCTTCGCCATCCGGTGGGCAAAAGGCAAAAAAAGTCCCGAATCTACCACGAGACACGTAGATTGGCTGATGTCCCTCACGGAAGCGCGTTAATTGTTTCCTCGTAGGTTTTCCAGTCAACACCAAGTTCCGCCGACATCAAGGCTTCAATGTTCGTGGCGAAGAAATGTTCCTTGCGATAAGGAGCCTTTGGGTCATCTCCCGGCTCGTCGTCGTTGCCTTCCGCGCGAGCCGCCTCAAACGCTTTGTCAAACGCATCGACTTCTTCGGTTGTAATGCCGCGCTTCTTGCAGAGCAAAACTTCAACCAGTTCGTGCAAACCAACGAGGGCTTCGTAGTCGGAGTTTCCCATGTCCGAAACTCGAATTTGGAGCACTTGCTCTCGCTTGGTGATTTCGCCATCCTTGGTGTCATGTTCTTCAAACCACCAATCCCCACAAGTAGGATAGCGATGTGTGTTATGCGGGATTGTTTCGATTATGATTTTCATTATTCAGGTGTTTCTTGGAGTGACTTAAACCGGGCATTATGCGCCCCGGCCATTGCGCCAAATCGGTCGTGCTCGATGCTGGCGTAGGTGTCGGCGTCCTTCCTACGTTGCTCCGCTCGCGCCGCCCGGTCTTTTCGGGCTTGGTCGGCGTTGAACTCGATTTCCTTGTGATGGATTTTCTGAGCGGTCATCGCTTGGTCGGCCTTCATCTTCGCCGCCGCTTCTCCGTTCTGACCGGCCTGCGCCTGTTTGGCTTGGGCCTGTGCCGCCTGCTCACCGCGTTGTGTGAGTGCCTTGACCTCGTTTCCGAGCTTGGCCAAGTCATCGGTGTATTTCTTGACACGCTGCTTTTGCGCCGGGTCCTGGCCCAAGGCTTGAACTGCCTGCCCGATGTATTGCAGGGCGTTCCCAAGGCCCATTGCCTCGTCCTGGGTGGCCATGTTATTGCGCTTGGTGTATTGCGCGATTTTCCCGGCCAACAACGGAAGAAGCACTTCGATCTGGTCGATGTAATTGTTTTGCGGCGGCGGGACTGAGCCGGGCGCGGCGATCAAGAGCGTGGCGAAAAGCCCAATGGCCTCGCGCGTCGCATCGCTCTGCGTCGGCTTCTCGTCAACAGGTGCCCAACGAGCGGCTTTGCGCGGGTCTTTCGTCAGGACAAGAACGGACTCGTGATTGATCTCGTTTTGAGCTTGCTGAGACAATTTCGGAGCAATGGCCTGCAACTGCTGAATCGCTGCCTGCGCAATGGTGGGATTTCCCATGCCGATGGGAGTCACCGTTTGGACAATCCACTGATTTATGTCCAGCCATTCGGCGGGGATTCCAGCGCGGCGGCAGCGAGCCTGAAACTTGATGATGTCCGGGTCGGTGAGCAACGCGGGATTTTGAGAGTTGAGGCAGAACCGCCGGCAAATCTCGCGGTTGGCTTGGTCTTCAAACTTCGTCGCCTTGAGAATAATCCCCGAAGTCATTGCGTTGACCTGCTCGGCTTTCACCCGCGTCTCGAACGCCGTCTGTTCTTTCTGCGTCCCGGTGTCCGCCTGTTGGGTGTAGCTGCTGGACGCCTCGCCCTGCAACTGCTTCATTTGCGCTGTGACGAACTCCAACAGGTCGGATTGGATTTGATGCCGCTCAGTCTGAGGCACTACCGAAATGCCAGAGCGCAACACGCCCATGTTTGAAAACTCTTGAAGGGACGGACGCGCCTTGTCCGCCGGGTCGGTCACGCGCAACCAAATGTTCATCTGATCGTTGAGATGTTGCACGGCCCGGCAACGCGTCAGGTTGCTGTAAAACGTCGGTTCCAACAGCATGAATCCGGGGCCGCGCACGGCTCCGAACGTCGGCGGGTCGTCAAAGCTCAAGTCGCCAAACTGGCAGTGAAGCAATTCCTTCCACGAATTGGCCACGGGCTTAGTTGATGTCCAAAGAAAATCATCGTCCGTCCCGCCTTTTACAACCGAGTTGTCCGGCACAACGCGCATAAACCATTGCTTTCGATTGTCCGTGGTGGAATCCTCGAAATAAAAGTGGTTCAAAGGAATTGTCGGGAGCGCGTTACTGCCGTAAAACCCGCCGTTCTGCTTGATGATGCTGGCGAGCTTTTCAAGGTCAACATCCCAGTTGATGTTCTGCGTCGCATCGACGAAATTCTGTTCCTTGTAGTTTTTAAGGATGTCGGCAACGAGCTTCTTTTTCCAGCCGTTATTGGCCGCAGGCCGGTTGAACGCCTCGTCAATCAATTCGACCACGGTGTAGGGAACACGTTGCGCGTACCAGTTCAGGTTTTCAAAGTCCAGCGTCGTGTCCGTGGGAATAATCAGGTCGGCCAACGGGCAGAACTTCGGACGCCAACGGTCGTCGCGCCGCCACGTCATGGGGCCGACGCCGTACTTGGCCACGCTCGACCAGCGGGAGCAGTGGAGCAAATAATATTCGATGCTCTCCTGTATGATTTGATTGATTTCGTTGGTGATGAACGAACCCCAATCGGCTTGATGTTCCTTCGGTGCGCGAGGCAGCGTCACCGTGAAATAGTATTGATTCGCCGTGAAAGCCGACAGCATTTGGGAAACGACGTGGGTGAGGATGGTTGCCATCTCGCCCCAGTTGACATTGACCCGGATGTTGTTTTTCTTGCAAAACGCCTTGTCCAGCGGCGGGACGCAGTTAGCGGCGTCGAGAATCTTTTTCCGATTTGCGCCTTGGATAAATCGAACGTTGTCGCCNGCAATTATGGTTGACTGGACTTTGCTGGCGGTGGAAAAATTACTCATATCGGTTTCATTTCTTTTGCCTGCCAGCACCAGGCCGGGTATCTTGCCGCAAGCTCTTGGGAAGTGTGCGCGGATATGTGCTCAATCGGAACGTGGACTTTCAAATCCAGCTTGCACCGGCAGAGCAGGCAAAAATGTAATTCTCCATCCGTTGGCGTCGTGATGTTCAATTTATGTTTGACGGCCAATTGCCGTCGAATTTCGTCGGCGACGGCCCCTTTAGCCGTGTCGAGCCATCCAGCACAACCGTTATGGGGACAAGGAAGCCCATCATGTCCAGCGGCGCAGGCCAGTCCGCGCAGATTCGCGTGGTCTTGGGCGACGGGCTTGCCGCCTTCTCCAAGCCAATCCGCGAGAGTTTTAACCCCTGCGATGTCCGCCTTGAGTTCATCAAGCAAGTTCATACGCTCATTCCATGCGCTGTCAAGAAGTTGGCAATGGCGCACCGCAGCCTTTGCACGGCACTAACCCAGGCGCGTCGGCTTGCAGTGGGACAACCTGAGCCTCTCCTTCCGTCGCCGGAACGACAAACGCGAGGTTGCCGCGCAACGGGCCGTTGGCCATGTAATAGTCCACGTCCTTCAACGACTCGGCGTATGTTGCCCCCGGCAATGAATTGCCCTGACGATAGCGCCACACCTGTTTCGCCACTGCCTCAATCAACGGCTCGGGGCCGAACCGACGGCCTTTCGGCGGGCGTTGTTCGTAGAAGTAATTTCCGGGCGGGTTGGTTTCATAAGAACGCATTCGGTATTTCATACTCTCTCCAATAGTTGAGCTTCAATTGCTTCCTCGTATTCCTTGGCTTCCTTGCTGAAAAAGTCGTCTTCCTTTTCTTCGGCCTCGGTTTGTTCNCCNAGTTTNCCGATGACAAANCCGCGTTGNCGCGCACCTTCGACGGCGATNGCGGCCACGTCAGCCAGGTCNGGCGANTTNCCAAGNCGNCGNTTCAAATCTTCCTTGGCNTTCGGGTCGTTCTTTGGTTCAACTTCAATCTTGTTCCCGGCTGCGGTGTAGTAAATTCGGGCGCATCCCTCGGCAATCGTCTCGTCATCCAGCCCGCGCATCTGGTCGGCCTGAATGGTGTAGCTCCACGAGAACCACATTTCCGTTACGAACTTGGAATAATGCTCGTCGCAACGCTTGGGCCGCTCAATGCCGGTGGCTTCGTCCAGAACCTTCAAGTCCGCGCGAACCGGGCGTTTGGTCGTGCGTCCGCCGCTGTCAATCGCAATGGGGACGCCAGATTTGATCTGACGCGCGAACGCCGCGCCGATAGTGCCTTTGCCGCAGGCGTCGTAAAATAGGTTCTCAGCCGGGATGTTGTAGGTTATCAATTCCTCGGCGCAAATGACGCCAATTTGGTCTTCAACCGAAAGCGGGTTTCTGCCGCTGATGTCAATGTGAAAGATGCGGTATGGGCCAAACCAAAGAATCTGCCGCCCGTCAACGTCCTCGCCGAATTTCCACGGACGGCCAACGCACCTATCCTCTCCGCCATACGACGGGTCGAGCGAATAACCTCGCACCTGATTGTTGTCCTTCCAAAGCACGTCTTCCCCGGCGTGAAATTCCTTGCACATTTGGCGGGTAATGACGCGGGACATGGCGAAACCAATTTTCATCACGCCCTTGACCAGCCGATAATACTCGAACGAATCACGCCCGTGGTCGTGTGCCATGCGATGTTCGTACTTGCGTCCAATCAACTTTGGGAACGGCTCCGGCACATCGGCTGGCACATCGAAATTGGGCGAGTCCGTGCCAACAAGGTTGACGCACTTTCCGCCCATGAACTTCGTTTCCCACACTTCGGTTTTCATCGGCTCGCCGTGTGCTCCCCACCCGTCCCTTGGCTCCGCTGAAATTGAAAGCTGATCTTCCGGGTCATGCTTCGGGTTGCCCGACCCGATGATTTTCACGTTGCCGTTTGAAAACAGGTGCGGCCATGAACCGGAGAAAGCATCGGCCATGAATTGCAATTCGTCGCACAAGTAAATAATATTTTCCTGCTTCACGCCCGCGAGCGTTCCCAATCCGACGAAGCGGTTTGAAGAAAAGCAGGGCCGACAAACACACCCCTTACGCAAATCGCGCACTTCATCTTCTTCAATATCATCCGTCGTAATGGCGCGTTTATAGGCGATGCTATTGCCCGGCAGCCAGGGATGCAGTTTCCGGGCGGTTTTCCAAAGGGAAGTCAATTCCGCATAAACGCCGATGTCCAGCTTGTCCATCGTGGTTGTTGACAGAATGACCAAAGTATTTTCAGGACTGGCAAGATACCGAAGCAAACTGTATTCGACCGCATGGCTCGTTTTTTGGGAGCTGTTATGGTGAATTGCACCTTCCGCAAAGTAGTGGCCGTGTTCCGGGACGGTCAAATCGTAATAATCATCTTTCCCGGTATAGGCTATTGACACGATGCGTTGTTGTGATACCCTATAGGGCAATGAACAAGATTGAATATTTTCATCGTAAAGACGAACGAAACGCTCAGATGCACAAGGAGTATTTGTCCATTCCTGACTTGAATCGGATAGCGGAAAAGTTTGAATTGAGCATCCCTTCCGCAAGGAACGCATTGAAGAAAAAAGGTGTAAAATTTCCGAAAACTGCGCTTCACAAAAAAAGCGCGTGTCATCGACACATGCAAACGGTGAAGAAGATGAACGCTCAAGGGTGTTCTCTTGCGGAGATTGCTCGAAGGATTGGAACTTCGGGCAGGCATGTTCACCGCTTTCTACGTGAGAACGGACTGGACAGATATTTTCCGACGGCAAAAAACGGGGCGGAACATCCAGGGTGGAAAGGCGGGGAATACACGGATTCTCGCGGGTATGTCCGTGTGACCGCGCCGGAGCATCCTCATTGTTCCAAGCACACGAAAAAGGTGTACAAACATCGTCTTGTAATGGAGAAAATGATTGGCCGCTATCTGCTCCCGGACGAGGTTGTTCACCACAAAGACAATGACCCCCAGAACAACGCCCCGTCGAATCTTGAGTTGTTTTCAAAGAACTCGGAGCATCTTGCGCGGACGCTGAAAGGCAAATGTCCGAATTGGACGATTCAGGGGATTCACAGTATGCAGAAATCCGCTGCCCGACGGACAAAGAAGAAACGGACACAAATTCATTCCCGGCTAAAACGAGATGTTCTGCTGTCGCCGTAAATTTGCTGCCGTTTTCGAGCGTCACTTGAAATAAATCCGCCGTTCCCTTTTTCCACGGGACGCTTGCCCGAGCAGGCCCACTGACTGTCATTACGGTTGGACAAACGCGGCTGTCACACAACTCCTTGATGGTTGGAGATTCTCCGGTAATCGGGTTCAAGATTCTCGTATCCCCACGGACGCAGGCGCAGCCCATCAAAATCGTGATGTCGTTGTCCTCGAAATTCTGGTACATCAAATCCGTCCAGCGATGCCGGTACCGTTTCGGCCACGCCAAAGCTCTCGCCCGCATCAAATGTTCAAATCGGCCAAGCCCGCACGTTTGGCCGTCCTTGTTTTTCCACGTTCCGCCAGCCGCGATGCAATCCAGTTCCAAACGCAGGGGATAGTCCTTGTAACTTTCATCCCAAAGTGCGTTGTAGAGTGAAAATTTCATTGCAAAGTCAAGCCAAACATGGATGTTATCAGCGAATGAGTCAACTTAATCCATAACGCCATGAATCCCGTAAGCTGCGTTCCGACGTGTTCAAACAGCCCTGCCGCAACGCAAGTGCCGGGGCCGGCGGGTGCGCCGGGGCCGACAATCGGCACAACATCCGTCTATGGCAGCGGCACGGCCTACACTATGAAGGTCACGCCAGCCATGTTGAGCTTGGGGACAACGCCTCCGTCGCTCATTCTGGCCCAAGCCGGGACATACCTCATTTTCGCGCGCGCCCGTTTCGATGCTGTTTCAGCAACAATGACTACCCAAACCCTCACGACCAAGTTGACTTGCATCAACAATACGGTCGCAGACCTCGCCAACACGACGCGCGTGTTTGATTTCCTGCCAATCACAACCACCAGCGGCACAGTGGCCGAAATANTGGTTCCNGTGACGGCNTANGTNGCCACGGCGGGGGACACGATTCAAATGTGGGGATCGTTGAGCGGGGCGACGGGCGCGGGGACGATTACCTGTGTGGAAGCCGATATAATTGCAGTGCAAATTGCGTTCAGTTGATATGCCTAAACCCTACGCACAAGAAACGCTGTACGACGCCATCGGCGAGATGGGCGGCGGGGCGAATCTTGGAACTGACCCGTTGCTGCTTCCGGCGAACACAATGGCTGGCGCAATCAATACCACCGTGCGCGGTAAGAACGTCACGCACAGACCGCCCTATTACAATCGAATCATCAATGCTGCCGGGACGCCGGGATTTGCCGCCGTGTTCGGGGCGGGCACTCCGGTCTTTCAAGGGATGACCGAAGAAGTCTGTTTGGACGACACAGGCAATGCCTACGTCATCGCCTTGATTTCAGCCCGCGTTTTTTCATTTAAGATTACGGCAACGGCGGTGACATGCACCGAGCTTACGATTTATGCCGGGGCGCAGACGGCGGGGGCAAGCCTGACGCCGATAGCGGGCGGCTATGGAACGGCTACGAGTGCGAGCATTTCCAGCGCGAAAATTACCGGGGCAACAATCAGCATGNGCGNNANNTACACCGGGACGATTACCGGAACTGCCGTTACGAGTGCCACGCTCAACGGCGGCACAATCACGGCGGGAACGGTCACAGGCGGCAGCATCATCAGCACGGCGGGAGTTGTGACTCCAATCACGACCGGCACAATAAGCGCTGGCAGCACGGGCTTTGTCGTCTCAGGAACCATCACGGCGTTTACTCCAAAGGTGGCCAGTGGAAGCCTTGCCGTGAGCGCGGGAGTCCTGACACCGCAGGCATGGCTTTGGCAGAGCGAACTTTGGGTCATCATTCAGGACGGGACGAACAACCCGATTGTCGTCAATCTCAACACCCAAACGGCGGTACGCTCAAATTTCGGCGGGAAGATTTCGTATTCCACGACCACATCCGGTTCAACCGTGGCCATTGCGCCGATTGGGAGCACGTTCACCATCACGTTTTCGTCCGCGTCAAATCTCGTGGTAGGCGACTATGTTTGGATAACGAACGGGGGCCAGTTTTTGGTCACGAACATTTCGGGAACGACCATTACGTTGCAATCCATAACCAACGGAAACGGCTCAATTCCAAGCGGGACACTGGTGCAATGGAGCCATATCAGCACCATCATGCCGCCGGGCCGAATGGGCGCATACGGGCA
>JGI24891J29808_1000620_pt1 | contig 14889 bp, 21 predicted proteins | sample FreactcultuFSWF8_FD_29808 | JGI IMG/M metagenome (IMG submission 29808) | reverse complement strand
AGAAGATCTGAAGGGAAGGGGTGCGCCTTGCCGACACCTGAAGGCGTGGCGTGCGGGAGGGTAAGAACCACCGAGGCATACTGCGCATTCGCCGCAAGGTCCGCAGGAAGAGCGGCCTGGCCACCAAGAACAAGGAGGTCAGAGGCAGCCTCACGCGAAGGCTGGCCACGAACGGCGTTCTGGAGAATCTGCGATCCAGAAAGGAAATACTGAGACGAACCACCATAGCGGAATGACACACGGTTGATAAGCTGGTAGCCCCAGCCACGGTTAAGAGCAAGACCGTTCGCCGTGGCCGAAGTTAGCTGAGGAAGAACGAAGGTGCAGACAACGTCCTGCATGCCCTGCTGAGGAGGGATCGTGAAGACTGAGCTGCCGCCCGTGAGGTTGTTAAACTGTTGAACATACTTTGTGTTCACCGTCGTCGGCCACACCTGCTTCTTCGATGTCGCCGAATCGTAGTAATAGAGATCAACCTCCTCGCCTGGGCGAACCATGGATTGAGCTGAAGCCGAGCTTGACATTATAATTTCGGGGCACAAAATAAATTGATCAGTAGATGCGACTCTTTACAAATCCAAAAGGAAGAATGCCGAAACTGTTAAGAAACTCTTCCTTTATTCCTCCTCGCAGAATTTGTGATGCGGTGTGTCAGAAGGAATGCGCGGTGAGTGCGTGTCCATCTTGGGATTCTTCAGAACCAGTGCTCCCTAGACTTTCTGGACCTCTTTGGACGCCGGAGAGAATCCCGGAGAGTAACGGGGCCAAGCCCGAGAATTTCAAGATGGATTGGAATACAGACCTCGTTTTACCCAGAATTATTGAGAAGCCACTCCCTAAGTCCGAGCCTGTGCCGGAGTCTGCGCCCGAGCTCAAAGGTTTGCGTGCTTGGAAAGCTCAACAGTTTGTTCTGAGTAATTTTAAAAAGGCTTAATAGAATGAAGGAGTTCCGTGATCCCTATCTTGCAGTTCAGGACCCGCGCATTATGATGAGAATGCCGAATGCTGTTCGTTCCACTGTATTCGGAGCCCTTGGCCGTGTCCATGACTCTCCTAAGGGCTACAAGTCGCTCGGGGGCCTTGTCGATGACACAAAGACAAAGGCGAAGCACAAGGACGATGTGATGTCAGAGAAGATGGCAGAGCATTGTGGAAACACAGAAAAGAAGATTCTTGGACCCAAGGGAAAGACTTCGATCCCAGGCGTTCACATGGGCATGGTCCCCTATCCTGGACTCTTCATGAAGATGATCGGTCACAGACTTTAAAGAGCAGCATCTGCAGCATCGATAAAGACCTTCATTTTTTCGATCAAATCTTTCTTGGATGGCTTGTCCTTGATCACAGATGTAACAAATCGCTTATAAGGATCCGATTCTATGGGTTCCTCCAAGTGACCTTTCGGAGTCTTTGTCTTTTGTTTCAAATCTCCCCGTCTCTTTGTATCCATTATAAGATTCTTCTTTCCTTCTAAAAAATGTTTTAAAGTCGCATCCATCTATTAAGATCATTAAAAAATTCTATCTTAGTAGATGTCCAAGACAAAGACTGTAGAAATTCCTGATCGGCCCTTTGAGCTAAACATGCCCCCTCCCGAGACAGGTGGCTGCAGCTTGTTATGTGTTGGAAGCTCACGTGCTGGAAAGACAACTTTCATGAAATATGTTCTTGATCGCTACTTTAAAAAACACGTCGGCGCTATCTTTTCACAGAGCGCAAAAGCCGAAGCCTACAAGAATATGGTCTATCCTCTTCTTCCTCTCAGTTGTGCCTTTATTCCTGAGCTCATTAACTCAGCCTACAGGATCAACAAAGAGACAAAGAACCATTATCCTTTTTTATTTATCATAGACGACTGTCCTCTTGAAAAGAATGACAAGGAGATTCTGAAGACGATGACCATTTACCGCAACAGTGGTGTCAGCTGTATTCATGGGATTCAGTCCCCGACTCTTGTAAATCCTACGACAAGAGCAAACTATACTTTCTATCTTCTCTTTCGGCTAAATTCTGTGGAACAAATTGAGAATGTCTGTAAAATCTTTCTTCGCGGATACTTTCCGTCAGACTGGACGATGAACATGAAAGTTCGCTGGTATCAAGAGCACACGAAGGATTACCATTTTATTTTCATCGATAACTGGAACGGCACAATTCAGAGATGTCGGCTCTCAATTTAATTTGTTCGCAAACTATATAGAATGTCAGGGACTGTTCAGTCGCAAGACACGTATTTAAACGCGACGACTGCTCTTACGATCATTGGATCGGGATCTGGTCCTGGTCCTAGCACAATTACGTCGAACCCCGTCTTCTCCACGGTCACGATCAGCACTGTGTTGTCGATTGGAAACACCGACATCACGAATACAATTCTTTCGGGACTCAACATCTCAACTGGAGGGTTTACAGTAGGAGCAACATCGGGGCGCATTCTTCTTGATTCTGCTGTTGGAATCAATCTTTACGCGCCTGGAGGAGTTAATTTGAATGATGGAGCAGGGGATTATGCGTATCTCAATGCTCCAGCGATCACGAATCTTTCTTCGATTAACGGAGTTGCATATGTGGGAGCAGACAGTTCTCCCAATCCTCTGTTCTCATCGATCACAATGCCGATTTCTTCTGTGATAACTATGGGAACGACGACACTCGCCGAGCTAGGAGTCGGCGGCCTTGGATTTACTATCTCTACGCCTCAAGATGTGCTTATAACTGCAGGAGTATCTGCCGCACTTATCAGTGGAAGTGAAATGTATGTCTATGCCCCGCTGGGTGTTTCTCTAGAAAATACTGATGGCGTTGCTTGCCCTCTTTACGCTTCTACTATCGAGGGTCTTTCTTCTCTTAATAATCTTCCCATTCCTCTTGTGAATATTCTGAATGTCAGCACGACAGCAGTCATTCCTGCCTTTTCAAACAATCCTGCCTCGGGAGCAAATCAAATCCAGAGATCATACTTATTTGCGAATCTTCCCACAGCTACAGGCCATCTCTACAATCTGAGTTACACGGCAATTTTCAATCGGAATGGCCCTGTTCCAGCTCCTCCTTCAGCTCCCGCGGATGAAGACGCTGTCTTTACATTCACAAGTATTGGAGCAGGTGGAGTCTTCGATACAGAATATGCAGCGACTCTCGTCAATTATCTATCGACATCCTACACGCAGCCTCAGACTGGAACCTATGGCCTAAACTTTATTGCGCAAGCTACTCCTCTTTCACTCAGTGCTGAATACATTTTCGCATCAAACAGCGCCTATAACATGACTGCCTCGACGCTCATCAATCTTTCTTCAGTGGTCCTTATTGATTATGGCCTTCCTCCTGTTATTAATGTTTAATCTACTTGAGACTTTTTTAAAGTCCATAGTAGATGTCCGCTCTGAGTCAAGAATCATATCTCAATCCGAGACTTCCTCTTTGGGCAACAAATACAAGCGTCTTTTCTTCTCTTGTTACATCGACTCTTTTTGTGGAGTCGTCCGCGACAATCACAGAATTGAATTCCTTTTTTATCTCAACTCAAATACTGGAAGCAGAAGAAGCCTTTGTGAGTAGTCTTTCTACCCTTGGAATTTATTTGGACGGATCGCTTTTGACAACAGCAGGCTCCGAGTTATTGTTAAATGGAATTCCTATTGCAACAACTTCCAATCTTTCTTCCTTGTCCGATTGGAGCTTTGATCCCGCAATTAGCACTCTTAATATGGGCGGAAATTCTACAATTGGAGGATCTGATTTGACGTTTAACTCTGCACATATCAATCAAGGATTCATTTCTTCCTTGGTCTGTAATGATATTTCAACGACAACTCTTACAGTTCTTTCAACCATTCATGTTATTTCTTCGATCAGTTCTATGGAAATTGCCGCGCAACTCGGAGAGTTCTCTACGCTTCTGTGTCAAAATGGAAGTGTATCTTCTTTGATGGCCTCCACCGTCAATGGCCAAGCATTTCCTGCCCCTCTTGTGAGCAGCTTTACTACTGCGTCGATTAGTTCTTTGTCTGCATCCACGATCAATGGCGTGGCCTTTCCTTCTCCTCAGTCCACGATCAGCACTTTCGCGACAGCTTCGATTAGTTCTCTGTCTGCATCCACGATCAATGGCGCGGTGTTTCCTCAACCTGTTCAGAATCCTTCCACAGTCACAGGAACCGTCGCCACTGTCTTGGGTGACGGTGGAGCACAAATTATATCTCCAGGGACTGTAAACATCACTGGACAGAATGGGCAATATGGAAAGGTGAATGTCGTCGCAAATGCTGGATATCTCGGCAATTCTGGTGGTCAGGTCAATGTGACAGCGAACGGCGGTCTCTTTTATGGAGCTGTTAACGTCACGGCACAGCCTGGATCCGTTGGGGGTGTCGATACTGGCGGTGTAATTAATCTTGCCGCAAATTCTGGAACCTCTCTTTCTAACGCAACGAGTGCTATCAATCTCAGTGCTGGAGGCATCAATATCTATGCCGGTGTTATCAGTCCCATCGGTTCCATTGCTGGATATATGTTCTTAAATGGAACAGCAGGTATCTCTCTCTGTGCAGGAATCCCTCCCACAGGATTTCAAGTTCCTCTCACCACGTATCTTTATGGAACTGCTGGAATTGTGTTAAACAGTGATGTGTATACGACAGCTCTCTATCCTTACTGGAATGGCCTCACGCCTCCTTCTGATCTGTCCATCAATGGACGCACCACCATCTCTGGATCCGCAAAGGTCAATCTTAACAATGTTCGCAATCTTAACTTTGATACAGGAGTAACCGCGACTATCAACAATCTTAATGCGCTAAATTTTGCCTCAGGGGGGACCCTTACAAATGTGTCACAGATTAATGGCGCGGCCTATCCTCCTGCTTTTGTTCCTCCTGAAGACCTTGCTCTTTCTACTCTTACCATGAATCCCGCAGGATTTATCAATGTCTCCTCTCTTTCGGCGGTAAGTATCACGGATGTCAGCACAATCAATGGTGTAGCCTACCCTCCAGAATTTGGCGTTCCAGAAAATCTTATTCTGTCCACGATCATCATGAATCCCACAGGATTTATCAATGTTTCGTCTCTTTCGGCGGTAAGTATCACGGAAGTCAGCAGCATCAATGGCGTGGCTTATTCTGGCAATATCTCTGAAGACCTTGCTCTTTCTACTCTTACTATGAATCCCGCAGGATTTATTATTGTTCCTTCTATATCATCACTAAGTTCTATAAATGGACAGTCTGTCAACAATCCTGTCGTTTCTTCTTTGACATCACAAAATATCTCAACATATTCTTTAGCTGTTACTTACAATGGCTCGAATATGAATGGAATCATTCTTGGATCAGATCCAGAGAGTGATTATGCATCTTTGCCTCTTACCTTCGAGTATACAAGTAGTCTGGTGCTCGGAAGAGTCCCGACAATCAGAGCAGAGATTTTCGGGAATGATGAAAGTATCCAAGGTCTTTTATTTCAAGATTTCCAATCCGTTGGAGGCTTTCCCTCGACTCTTACAACCATTGGCATTCGCGCAATTCAATTCAATGATGGACTTGCGGATCGTCCCTGGACAACCATTTACAATTCTCCCTTCGGTTCCTCGATAGTGTTAGAGGCACCCCATGTGGACATCATCAATCTGAGTTCCATCAGCACGATCAATGACCAGCCATGGCCTCCTGTTGTGGCTATTCCTACGAATCTGACCTTGAGCACACTCTTGGTCTCCAGTGTTGTCTCAACGCTTGGAATCGATAATGGCGGAATCACCACAGATTTAGGCTACGGAATTCCTAACCAACTTTCCCTGCTCTATCCATCAGCTGCAGGACAGGTTAATATTATTCAAAAAGGCTACGGCCCAGGACATCTCGATGTAGGAGTCTTGACCTCGGTCTCCACCATCAATGGCTCGCCGATTGCGTCGTTTGTGTTAGAGAATGGAACCCCGTCATTCTCAACGACGACAATGTCTAGCATCATGACGGGAGGACTGACGGCAGACGCTGCTGAAATTACCACGGCTCTCATCGATAGTCTCATCAACGTTAGTTCGATCGTGGGACAGAGTTACACAGATCCCAACATAACGATCCAATCCTTCAATTCGATGACTGCAGCCAATGTATCGACGTTGTCTCTTTCTATGTCATCGATCAATGGCCTTCCGTATAGCGTTCCTCAGGGAATCGATGGCGCTGTTCAGTATGTTAGCGCAGGAGTGTTACAGGGAGATGCGGGACTTATCTACAGATCCATGTCAACCTTGGAAATTATAGGATCCATCATTCCTACGAGCACAAATACTTTCACACTTGGAACATCCACAAATGTCTGGAACGAAGTCTGGATGGGACCAGGAACTCTAAATATTCAAGGGCCCATGTCTACATTCGGCTCTCTTGGAACCGACGCGAACTCTATCGTTTACACACAGAATGGATTCGCGGCTCCTTTTATCAACGTAGGTCCCAATATCTCCACAATAGGTGCTATAGGAGGATACCAATTGATCACGAATTATGTCTCTACGACTTCGTCCTTTGTTCTTACGGCACGGGCCAACAATACTACGCCTCCCTATGGACAATTTGGAGCCTTTACTGGTCTCACTCCGGCTCTTTCTGTTCAGAGCTGCCCGCAACTTTCAGTAGGCGCAACATATCAACTCTCTCTGACAGACGCAAATAGCTACATCATGCTCATCAGTGCTCAAGCAGTAGGCCAGACAGGAAATTATACTCTGAATTTTACGAACGATGGAACCTTTGTTGGCGGCAATTATTTTACGATCAAAAATATCGATACCACCAATCCGATCGATGTCCAATACAATGGAACTGTCGTCGGCACCTTGCAACCTGTTACAACTGGAACAAACAATGGATTTATGTGCGTCTTCTTTTTGGATCCAAACAACGGACCGCAAATTTATTGAGGTTTTTAAAAATAAAATTCCTTGATAGAATGAGTTTAGTCGAGATGAGAAAGGCTCTTCGTGAGTTGCGCAAGGAACATGTAAAGCCTGTGTCAAAGATGAAGAAGGCTGATATTTCAGCAGAGTTAGAGCGTCTTAAGGGCAGACTCGAGACGCATCCCTCGATTGCTCAGGATACCGATGTTCCGAAGAAGATGAAGCCTTCCACGGAATCGATCAAGGAAGCGAAGCGCCACGAGTTTCCGGCGGAGCCTGAGCATATAGTGAAAGAGAAGCATCACAAAAAGGAGCACCACAAGAAGGAGCACCACAAAAAGGAGCACCACAAAGGAAAGGAGGAGAAGGAATCGATGAAGGCGAAGATGATGAAGATGCTTGCAGAAATGGAAGACTAAAGTTAAGTTTCATAGGCTGCGTGTTTGATCGATTTTAGATGTCTTGCTTTCTCACCCCATCTTACATCAGATCCACAATCACAGATAAATCTTTGTGAAGCCCATTCTTTTGAATAAGAGCGTATTTTCTCTGTATTATCTTGATAATATTGGGCGTAATAGGTTTTTATATCTTGCCCTGTTCTATAAGGATTCTTCTGAATGTTATAAGAAGGATTAAGAGCATGGATAGCATTTCCTTCTATTATTTTTAACTCCTGGCGTGTAATCTCCGGGTGTTCTGAATAAATTTGAAATTCATAGTCTTCCCATCCACCATTTTGCTGCATCATGAAATGAACGGGAAGAGGCCTCTTTGTATAGTTATAGTGGTGATTCGCCTTTCTGTCACAAAGAGGTTGATGTGTGCTACCGACGTAGACGACTTCCGATGTAGATTTACGAACGATGGTATAGACAATCATGGACTTGCCGACATTCAAAATTTATTATCAAATTTAATTGTAGAATTCCATATCATCTTGAACTCGGCTCCGATGGGAGAAGTTTTCATGGAAAGGCCATTGTTGTCGATACCAAGGGGCACCATTATTCCAAAGATCCTATTCCCATAGAACGCGCAAAAGCCCAGATTCGTGCTCTTTACGTTCATGAAAAAGACCGAGCTCCGAAAAAACAATCTTCGAAAGAAGTATAATGGTTCCTGAGGATTTCACAGAACTCTTACAAGAACTACAATCTCGCCCCATTTCTGAGAATCGCTACAGAACAACTGCAGGGTCTGGACGCACCCAGTGTTTTGGTGTTGTAGGAAGACGCGGCTTGCCTTCTGACATCTCTCGGCAGAGCTGGTTACGTCCTAAGCTCTATAAGCTGCTCTTAGACTTTGGAGCCAAGCATGTGCCTTTCGCTTTTACATCTGTTCAAGTGAATGACAATTATCAAGCAGCAGCCCACCGTGATAAAGGAAATGAAGGAGACTCTTTTCTCGTCGCCTTTGGAGATTACCAGGGGGGGGCCTTGGAGGTGTTAGAGGGGGATCGCAAGGGAGACTACGATGTGAGAACGCCACTGATCATGAATTTCTCAAAGGCCATGCACTCTGTCAAGCCGTGGACAGGGCATCGCTATTCCTTGGTCTTCTTTAACGCCAAGCGATCATCTCATGTTCCTAAGCTTAGTGTTAGAGATGTTGATGGGAAGCTCGTGGTCTTCAGGGGAGAGGAAGCTATCACAAATGGTCTTCCACACCCTCTTAAGGGTCGCAAGAAGCACGTCCTTGGGAATATAGTGAGAGAAATAAAGGATGTTTCTATTGAATTCAAGTGATTTTATAGGATTACTTCGAGATAACATTACATGCCTGCCGACCCATTTTTAAAAAAAGGTCCCCTAAGAAGCCCATTTTGTTTTTGCAGACATCTCTTGGAAATTTAGGTTCGGCAGGCATGTAAGGTAATCCCAAAGTAATCCTCCGGCATAAACAAATATATTTACCCCTTGTAGAATGGGAAAGTCTGAGTGCTTGTTATGTCATAAATCAATGACTTCTGGAGGAATTCATGCTCATTACTTTTCCTCAATTCACATGGCCGACCTTCAGGTCAATATTGCACAAAGAAAGAAATCGTATGAAGCTTGGAAAGAACGTTACCTCTCAAACAAGACGAATACACCTTTTTCTTTACAAATGAATAGCAAGCCGCCTCTATATATTTGTTTATATTGCAAGATATGTTCGAAGTCTGATCTTCATCGTTGCGAACATAAAGACGCGAATATCGAATTATTTGAAGACTTGCTTTCAAAGACTCCCCAAGTCCAAGACGTAGAGGATTCTCCTTTTACACAATTCGAGAAACGTCTTTCAATGTGCGAGGGGATCACAAGAGATCTCAAGGAACGTATGAAAGAAGGATTCAAAGCACGGGATGATGAAATCAAAGAGCTAAAGAAAAGAATTAAACTTTTAGAAAAGAATAAGTCTGATCCTGAAGATGAGGAAGATGAGGAAAATGATGACGCTTGGAGTGTTCACAGTGAGGAATCTATAGAAAGACACAAAGAAGAAGCTAAATATCGCTTGAAGAAGCCAGAACATTCGGAGGCTGTCCCTGTCCCGGAGGCTGTCCCTGTCCCGGATGTCCCCAAGCCTGTCCCTGTCCCGGATGTCCTCAAGCCTGTCCCTGATCCAGATTCTGAAGAGGAATTGACAGATGAACGGCGCGCAGCTCTAAGGGCCAAAGCGATGGAAGCCGATCGTCTTCAAGCTGAAAATGAGAAGCGTTATGCATATGATCCTTTAGCAGGAATGCATTTGATCCAAAACACCAAGATCAAGCGCGATATCAAGAAAGCTAAACGTTGAACATTCTTCTATAATTTCTTACATTTGTCGCCATGTTTGTAGATTCTCCCCAGAGAATGTAATAAGACAAAAATCCTGCTCTGGAGGGATCCTCGGTATGAAGGTCCTTCTTGTGACGCTGACGATAACGATCACGCTGTTCTTTATCGTGAGTCAGAGTATAGTCGTCCATTCCCTTTGACCCGAAATGAGTCGTTTTCTTGTGACCATCGACTTCAAAGACAGCCATGAACTTTTTACCTGCATGCGTAGAAGGAGCGATCGAAAGGAGTTTCATTCTACTCGGATGCGAGATAATTGTCTCGGAATTCAATGGCCTCCTCAAGAGATTTGAAATTCTTGTTAAAGGATTTTCTTGGAATACGGACTCGATATGTTCCATACGGCGTAGGCTGAATGTGTCTATGTCCAAATTTTCCAGATCGTGGAGAGTGTAGATGTTGCTCTGAATGAGTTGCCCAGCGAAGATTGCTCAGACAGTTATTGTTCCGCACTTTGTCGATATGATCGACTGTCGGTTTCATCTCTGGATTTGGAATGAAGGTAAGAGCGACTAGTCTATGAACAGTCATAGTCTTGCGAATCTTATCTTTGGAAAGATTCACGTAATGATAACCATTACTTAACCCAGGTTTCAGATTCCTCCCAAACCGTCGGACATTGCCTAGAGTCGACACATCATAGTCTTCATAGCCATCCACTTTCTTCCAAACTTCCATCGGACCTATATCTCGACAAAGTAGCGATCAATTTTTTATATGGATCAGAATAGAATGATAGGGCAGATTAATCTCGGATCGCCTCTAGGAAATCAACTCTATCATCTAGCCAGAGTCTGTCCTACATGGCTAGACCTTGGAACTTGGAATGGTCTCGGGACAACTAAGATTCTTGTCGATGCTGTGAAGCCAAAGTCTAAGATTTATTCGATCGAGGCAAATTGCGCCATGCACAAACTCGCAGTTGAGAATTGGACTCCAAAGCCAGAATGTCTAGAACTTATCTACGGACGGCTTTCTGAATCCATGATGACAAGAAAGGAAGTAGAAGCGCATCCTCTCTTTCACAAAATAAAGGACCACTATATTCTCCATTATGACCAAGACTTTAAGGACTTCCTCACAGCTCCTATATGTTCGAACCTTCCAAAGCATATCAGCGCTGTTGTTCTAGATGGCGGGGAGTTCTCTGGTGCCTCAGACTTAGACGCTGCCCTTTCTTTTTCCCCGAAAGTGATCGTTCTCGATGATACTCTGGTTATGAAGAATCACGATAATTGCAAGCGGCTTCTTGCTCTTGGCTGGAAAAAGGTGTGCGAAGGGAACGATCGGAATGGCTGGGCGATCTTTACCTCCCCGGCAGGGTTGGAACCGATTGGAACCCCGGCTTAAATAAAATTGGAACGCTCTAGTAGAATGGACTTCGAGCAGTGGCGCGATGAGCAGGAGCAATGGATGGCCAACTTCAAGAAGCGCATGGATGCTTACGAGAAAGAGACTCCGCGACTTCCTCTAACCCCCACGCTGAGAAAGCGCACTGCGCAAGCGGTCTGGTATCAACGCCATAAAGAAGAGAAGAAGGAGAAGAGTCGCCAGTATCGTTTACTGAAGAAAGCAGCACTCCCATTTGCAAGTATCATCGTTCCAGACGCAACGGAAACTCCGTAGAACCTCCTCTAACACATGACGAACATCGAGAGGAAGATCCTTGCGTTTTAAAAATTCAAGGATCTTGTCAATTGCGTTCATTCTACTTAGAAAAGAGACTTTGGTTTCCAGTCCACACCCTCAGACGTCTTTAAAGGCAGGACGGTTTGATAAAATTTATAATAAGGATTGGATTTCTTGCGATATTCTATATCCAAGACCGAGAAGATGGCTTGAAGAATCCCTCTCTTTCTCAAGCGCCCCTTTTCAGAATCGTCATCGTCTTTGATGTGCTCCACGACCTTTTTGGCATATTTCTTGAGGCCGGCGACCGATGCCCAGTGCTCATTCTCAGCCAGGCGGTTGAGTCTAGATTTGTAGACTTTCAGGGTCGATGGGGCAAGATCCTTATCTGCAGGCAAAGTGCTGGGCATCTCAAACATCTCTACATAGATTCGAACATTTCTTCTAGCCCGTCTAGGAATTCGTCTCTAGCTGCGATGGCTTCTTCCAGGGTCTTAAAGGTGGCGTAGAGAAGCGCTTGGTTATAACGGATGATCCGAACTCGCCAGCGGCCTTTGTGAAAAGAGATATATTGGTGGCCGGAACGAGGAAGTGGGAGCTGGCGATTCAGGTTCTGAGTCGTATAGTCGGCATAGCGAAGATTATTAAGAGAATTATCAAGTTTGTCTCTATTAATATGATCGACCGTCTCGAGATTGTAGGGGTTTTCTAGAAAGGCAGCTGCAACCAAGCGATGAATGAGACCATTCTTGGGGATCTCTTGCCCATAGAGACAGACAGAAAGGTAGCCTCTAGAGTCTTTGCGACCCTTCAGAATTCTCAATCCATTTCTAATGCGGCCGAAGTTCGAGACTTCATACGAATAGCCAGGGATTTTTCTAAATTCTTCCATTCTATCTTAGGATTCAGATAATGTTCGAGGACCGGGATCTTTATTTGATAGGCAGCCAGAGCACTAGTAAGAGCCATGAATAGCTGGTGTTCTTTTGATTGCGCCGGGGAAAGAAAAGGATCGTTGGGAATCTGAAGACGCAAGAGCTCGATTGCCTTCCAAAGAAGATCAGTAGCCATCTAGTTGATACTGAGATAAAATTGATCGCGCACATCCCTTTAACACAGGTCATGGAAGATTGGAAGACGATTGAAGGATATGAAGACTACGAGGTGTCGACTCTGGGGAATGTCCGACGGTCAGGGAGGAATCTGAAGCCTGGATTAAGTCGTGGCTATCACAATGTGACTCTTTGCAAAGAAGGAATTCAAAAGACTATGAAGATTCATAGATTGGTGGCGTTTGCCTTTATCCCAAATCCAGAGATGAAACCGACAGTCGATCATATTGATGAGTGCAAAACCAATAATTGTCTCTCAAATCTCAGATGGGCAACTCATTCAGAACAACATCTACATTCTCCACGATCTGGAAAATCTGGACATCTATATATTTGTCCCAGACCTTCTGGAACATATCGAGTCGAAATTCAAAGAAAATCCTTGAGCAAGATTTTCAAAACTCTCGAGGAGGCTATTGAATTCCGAGACAATTATCTCGCATCAGAATAGAATGCTCTGGATCGCCGTCCCGTCTTATCAACGACCCCAAGTTTTTCGTGAGAAAACGTATGCACTTTTACAACGGCACAATCTCCTTTGTGTCACCACCGTCTTTGTTGTCGAGGAAGAAAAGGATCTATATGCTCTTCCGGGGATCACTGTTGTCGTGGGGAAAAAAGGACTTTTGAATCAAAGAAAAGTCATCTACGATTACTATCCAACGGGTTCCTGGATAGTTCAGATTGACGATGATGTTTCTTCTGTCATTGGGATGAATCGCAAAGAAGTTCCATGTCTAATGGATGTCTTAAAGAAAGGCTTTCACGAATGTGTTAAAGAAAAGGCCTATCTCTGGGGCATCTATCCGATCGCGAACCCCTTTTTCATGAAGGAGACCGTCACCACAGATCTGAGACACATCGTCGGGTGTTTCTGGGGAGTCATCAAAGACGGCGCATTCTTGACCGGCGGTATAGATGATAAGGAGGATTATTACCGCTCCTGCTCTTATTATAAGCGTGACGGCAAAGTTGTCAGACTGAATTCCTTTGCGCCCAAGACCAATTATTACACAACGAAAGGCGGAATGCGAGAGTCGCAAACAATCGAGACAATTCTACAAGCGGCCATAGCGGTGCAGCGAGACTTCAAGGACTGGGTCAGAATTTATACGAGGAAGAGAACGGGTTTCGCCGAAATTCGGTTAAAGGCCAAACCTCTGTAAAATGTATGTCACGCTTCAGAACTGATGAGAAATATATTCGGAAGACAATCTCAAAGACATTTCGTCTTCAGATGAAACATAAGGGAGAAAAGATTGATAAGAGTTTCAAGACGCTGGAAGAGGCAATGGCGCATCGCGATCAGATACTTTCTGTGCAGCCTGCGTCGCAGCCTGCATCACGACCTGCGTCGATTCAATGTCAAAGGATGCTTCAAGATTCTTGCCACAGCAATTTGAACGCAACCTTTTGTGATTGATGCTTGCAAACACAACTCCTCCAATTGAGACGGCGATTGAGGTGATGGCGATAATACCACTAAGTTGAGAGTCCATCTATAAAGAGGCGCGGGAATTCTTGAAATGAATAACTTTAAGAATGTTCTAATCGCGATAGGCTACAGCTTTATAGAAAAACTTACTATCTTTTTCAATACCTATGGCCTTATAGCCTAATTCTTTAGCGATCCTACAAGAATTAAAAGAGCCTGCTGTTGGGTCTAAGACTGTTCCGTTCTTAGGGCAATATCTTTCGATAAGAAATTTATAGAGTTCTTTAGGTTTCTCTGTTGGGTGTTGTCCTTTCATTTGAAATGAAGATTTTTGATTAACATCGATGACAGATAAAGGGCAACGTTTTCCATCACCTCCAGATACTGTTCTTTTTATTTCATTTGTGTAAACTTGTTGTATTCTTACACTATCTGGATCTTTGTTCCATTTTTTAAAATCCCCTTCAATATCTTTGCGTTCATAAAATGCTCCAGCCTTGCTAAAGACATATATCATCTCATGACTTCTCATAGGCATCTTGTTAGCTGATAAGAATGACACGCCTCTTTGCTTGTTCCATACAAGGTCATAACGAAATTCTTTTTCATTACTTTTAATAAGGTCATAGCCAAACTTAGTCGTGCAAAAATGTAGTGTCGGAGAATGTGAAGACCTTCTTATTCTTCTAACTTCTTTCCAGAAGACTTCTAGGTCTATCTTCATATCCCAAGTTATACCTCCATTATTCAGACACCCATACGGCAAGTCGCAGATGATTAAATCCACAGAGTTATTTGGAATATGCTGCATGACTTCTAAGCAATCTCCTTTCAAGAATGTGATGCTCATATATTAGATCATAAGATATAAAATTCTTGGAGATCTGTGAGACATGCGAGGATTGCGTGATTTGCGTAAAAGAGGAAATTCACGTCACTTATCCGTCATGCGGCGTGGGATCTTTGAAGGATTCCTTGAGG
>JGI24891J29808_1000619_pt1 | contig 14898 bp, 18 predicted proteins | sample FreactcultuFSWF8_FD_29808 | JGI IMG/M metagenome (IMG submission 29808) | reverse complement strand
TGAGCTAATGCTGCAACAAGCACTTCTTCTGCTGCTGCAAGTTGTTGCTTAGTTAATATTACCTTATCTTCTTCAGATGCCATTTGTTTTAAAGATATTGCATTTTCATATCTTTTTATAGCGGCTTGAGTTGCAGCTTCAGCTCCAGATGTTTCAGTCTTTGCTAATTGAGTTATCCTATTATTAAGACCATCTAGCGCATCGTGATATTGCTTTATAGATTGATTCGCTTCTCTATTACCATTAGCCATTTGATTTGTAGCAACAGATAAATCAACTTGCACTCTTTTCATTTCATCAAATGCTGACTTTGTAGTCATCAGTATATTTTGAACTTCTTGTGCTGCAACTACAGTTTGCTCAAACTCCTTTGTAACCTTAGCCATAGCTGACGCAGCTTCGCCTGCACTTGTTGTTAGTGCGGTTAATCCACTTCCCATAGTAGGCGTAAATTGTATTCCAGCTACAGAAGTTTGAATATCTTCAAAAGTTTTTTTTACATTTTCCTTAAATGTTGCTGCTGAAGCTACAAAAGCAGCCTCGTCTATACCAAATGCGAAAAAATCCTGTTTCATACCTTAAAAATTGCTTTGTTGCCAAATATACATAAACACATATAAACCACCGTGAAACACGATAAAAAGTACCGTTTTATTGATATTTTTCCGTTTCATCCATCTGTTTTTTAACAATTAATGCCAAATCTTCAACAGTATTCTTCTCTATATCAATCTTGTAACCAATTTTGCATAAGGAGTGAATCATTGTCAAGAAACTATGACGAACCTCTTGTTCTGAACGATTGTCTTTTTTCTTTTCTTTTCTAAGCTGCTCTAATTCTTTCATTGCAGCATCAAGGTAAGATTTTTGTATTAACTCTCCTTGTTCAACTTCTGTAAGGAATATAATAAACTCGTCTTTTGTTTTTCCACAAAAGAAATATCCATACTGTTCAAAGCAGTCAATAAACTCAAGTAACAACTCGTCTAAATTCTCGATATATAACTTATGTAGTGCTACCATGTACTTTATGCAATATATCCTATTATTGAGAAAATGTATATATCCTACCTTGTCAAACTCCTCTGAAATAAACAATCCTGTTGTATCTATGTACTCATTATAGCATATTTCAAAAAAGTCCTTTGGTAGTTTGTTGTACTTCTTATTAAACCAAGAGTCAATAAAATCTTTTATTATAACTTCTTCATAAATCATACTACATATTTTGCATTAGGTAAATAGAGAAACGTTCATTCAAAGCTGGAACTAGTATTGACTCTGAAAATATTAAACAGTTTTCTTCTGTCAATGCCATAAAATCTTCAGGAGCAAATTCTAATCTTTTTTCATAACTTTCAGAGTCTGAATAAACTTCAAAGAATCCACTTTCTTCATTACAGTAAACCGTAATCTTATCGTATAACTCACCTGTTCCATAGTTTGTTATAAATTCAGTTTCTCCGGCAAGTCCAGGTTTTCCTAGTTTTAATTTTATTGTAGCTCTTTCGTATATTGTTGAATATCCTGATGATACAACTTGGTTTCCATGTCTATTCTTTCTAATAAATGATTTTAATGTTGTAGATTGCGTTCCATCTCCTGATATTCCTTTAGACATTTGGTCTATAACCATATCGCAAATAATATGATAGTTTTCTTCTATTATCTTGCAACATTCCAAATTAACTCCAAAGTTTATTATAGCATCGCACTTGTCTATAGTATTAGTTAAATCCATAATTATGACCTCCCTATAATAAAAACACCCCGTCTTTCGACGAGGTGAAATTTAACAACAACAAAAAGCAAACTATGAAGCAGTGAAAATAGCAGGAGTTGAAAAGTCGTAACCATTAAATGCAGTTCCAAGTAAAGATACATCCTTAACAGCTATTTGTATTTGGTGAGTAGCTGTTGGAGCAGCACTCAATACAATAGTTATTTTTGCAGGAGTACTACCTGATGCAGCAGTAAATGTTGGAGTTCCTGTAATATCCAATACTGTATTTGTAGTCAAATCGGTAGCGATAAAATTACCAGCTACTGCCCATGCTGATGAACCAATCTGAGTCAATAAATCTGTACCAACTAAAGAAGTACTTACATTCAAGTCAAACGATGTTTCACCTGTACTATTTGCACTTACTAATGAAACGGTAGAATCAACTAATCCTTGCAAACTTAAGAACTGACCACAGTTAGCAAAAATCTCTCCATTTTGGAAAACCTCGATAGGGTTATAAGAAATAGAGAAGTGATTTTTGTAAGGATTAGATTTCAAGTCTGCCATTGTAGGACTTGGTGAATACATAAAGTCACAAATCAATCCACCGTAAGTTCCATCTCCATTGTTTCTACAAAGCATCATACCTTGTTTGTCAATTTCAATGATTCTATATCCAGCTGCATTGAACGTTTGAAGAGCTTTTGCAAACTTGATACCACCACTTGTTGTTCCAAACTCTCGGTTATAAAAACCGTACCTTAAGAACACTTGCAATCCATCATCAAGAGTAACGATAGCATCGTTAGGCTGTTTTGACTGGATTTCCCTAATAGGAGCTTGCTGTCCAAACATAGGGTAAACACGATTAGCTTTACTAGCATTAATCTTAGATTTTAACCAAGTTAATGGATTAGCCAAATCAGATGTAGTAAAACTGAAGTTAGGCGGTACAACTAAAATCATAGCTGTTGCCTGTAGTGCAGTTCCGCACTCAATCCCTGTATTTGCAACTAGGGTACTTACATTGTAAGCTTTAACTATAGCACTCATTTTATTTTAATTTAAGTGTGATGAATAATATTATTTAACTACAACCAGAAGTTAGCGGAGAATCAGGAACTATTACTGCTGTACTACCTCCTACCGAAGATGAATTAGAGCCTCCTGACGATGTATTACTTCCTGTATTGCCTTGAGTGGCTTGCTTAGGTATTTGTAACTCTATGTTTGATATTACAATAGAATCTACATAATCATTTGACCTTTCTATTATTGCTCCTATTGCAGGTACATCCATTTTATTATATTTGAATGTAGTAATATCAGAATTAATTAGAGCTGGATTCTTTGCTAACTGATTTAAAAACTCGTAGAACATTGGATATAAAATAGTCTTGTAAGCACCATCTGGCTTGTATCTTGTTTTTACATCATCTGTAAAATTAGTAATTGTAGATATTACTATCTTTCTAATCATTATTATGAAGTTAGAAGTACTAGCATTTGATATTTCGGTTATAGGAAATTCTACTGAAACCATTGGGAATACTTTATCTTTCAATGAAATAGAGTTACCCATTTCGATTTGCTCTTGAATAACATCCTCTAGTCTACCTATTTGAAAATTTATGCTATCTACTCCAGGAACAACCATAGCATTAACTACGGATTCAAGTATGTCAGGAACTACAACTATTGCCATAACTTTAAATTAAATGTCAAAAATATTTACATACATAAATTCAGATATTGTATTCTTGTAGTCATTAATAGTATATTCTGTATATACATCTCTGTTATTCCACAAGAAAGCAGCACACATTCTAGCCTGTCTAGTGATATACAATCCCGCATTTACTATCTTCTCTGCTGGAGAGATTGAATTACCTGCATTGGTATTCATAGTTGCAGTAGCTATTCCTGTAGATTGAGAAGCATTTGCTCTCTCCCATTCGCAATAAACATAATTTGCAACAAGACTTGTATTTGTATTTTGCAATATTCCACTCCAATTAAATAAACTTCCATCAGGAGTAGTAAAATCAGAACCGAATGTCAAGTTTTGCATTCTTGTAGGAGTGTCTGAATCTAAAGGTAATATATTGTATTTGCTATCATTAATAAAGGCATTAAACAACTTTACTCCTAACAATTTTACAAGACATTCTTTCTCATACTTAGAAATGAACCAATCTATTCTTTCTGATATAGCTGGTCTTTCAGTATTAGGGATTACTATATCTCCTACAAAAAATGACGAATCAATTAAAATGTTACTCACCTGATGAAAGTTTAAAAATTAGAAAATGTTATTGCTGAGTTACAATCTCTCTTCGCAGTACAAATGTTCCTGATACTTTTGTAGTTCCCGATGCTGAACTTACTATTTTTACTCGTACAAGTGCATCATCGTAATCTATAACTTGAAAACCGTATGTTCCACTAGATATAGACGTATAAGTACTATCGTTTTTAGTAGACCACCAATTTGCTCCATCATTTGAATGTTGCAATGTAGCTGTAGCTGTAGTAGTTCCTGTCAAGTTTAACAATGTAAATACAAAGTTCCCAGTCTTGTAATATCCGTTAGGAGTAAACTGTGATACAGGATAAACCATGTAACTTGTTGAAGCACTTCCATTAAGTGTATCGTATGTATTACCATACGTTGAACTTACGAAATTTCCAGCTACAGAACTTTTTGTAGACCCGGGAGTTACTTGAGCAAAAACACAACTTGATAAAAAAGCGAATACTATCGCCAAAATTAAAAACTTCTTCATTTTATATTTTTTTTGAAGATTAAGAAATAATTATTGAGTATTCAATAGGAGTATTGGACTTTAAAAGTTATGATGTTGGAGGAGTAGCAGGCTCGGGCAATTCTAACTTATCAATAATATTAGAGATTTTATCGTAGATAAATGCTCCACTATGATTAGCTGAAACCCATTGATGCAACCTCATTTCACCAATAACAGTACGAAGGTTCTTCGTAAAGTCATCGTTTTCAAGACCCCACATCATAGTGAAACCCTTGTAGATTAAGATTTTGTACAAATCCATACAACCTACCAAGATATACCCACGAGGGATATTGTTATCTTTTACGATAGTTGCTCCAGTAACTGGAGGAATGAAAGTTTGACCTTGATTGTTAGCCTTAGTCATAACCATGTTTCCAAAATCTACTGGATTCAAGAAAGCTGTAACAGGGTATCCAGTGAAGTTTGTAGCTTCGAACTGAGTAACGCAAGCCTTGATTACATCCCAATTATTTGGCTGAGTTGTTTCAATTCCAAGAACGTCACCTGCATAAGCAACTCCGTAATTTGTAATACCCTTAGGAGTAGTACTATCACCATCTGAAGTGAGTAAAGTTTTTGTCAACTTCATTTTCAACTGATACATCAATTCATCTTCAACCCAAGAAGCAAGACCATCAATATCATCCAAAAGCTCGATAGCTACTTTCTCGCTTGCTGCAATTTTCTTTGCGTTAGAGATTTCAGTACCAATTTGAAACTTGATATTTGGCTTATAAACTCCAGGTGCGATGAAAGCAGCTTCACCACTTCCAGCTGGCAAACTCTTATTAACCCATACATAAGCAGCCGAGTTAGTAGCACCCTTCTTCAAGAAATCCCAAAACGTTGGTTGTACACGAACGATGTCTATAATACCAGGCTGAATCTCAGGCTTAGGCAAATAGACAGAACCTTGATACATCGTAGTCGGAGTCATTGGGTCTACCAATGTAGGAGAAGTACGAATTTCCAAAGGTCTTAAGTCAACTTTGTTACCAGCCTTGATTTTTGCAACTGCTTCTCTAACTGTAAGACCATGACCTTTTTCTTGTCCTTCATCGTTAGGCAATTCAAGCCAAGACTTGATTTGACCACGAATAGACATATCTTGTCTTTCGGTTTCACCATTAGCAACTTTCTGAGAAAGTCTTGTGATTTCAAGACCCTGAGCAGCCAACATTGACATAACTCCAGTCTTATCATCAGCCATAGCACGAAGTGCATCTAATGGAAAGTCTTTCAAAGACTCTTTTTGCGAGTTTCGTATTTCAGCCAACTCGTCTTTTGTGGCTCTTGTAGACAATGCTGTATTAATCCTTTCTTGGATTGCAGCAAGTAATTGCTCTTGAGTTCGAACATCTCCACCTCCCTTATCTTCTGGATTTGGGTCGAAAAACAAGATAATAAACTTTCTTTTCATTTTTAAAGTTTTAAATTATTAAGTAAATAGTTATAGTCAATGACTTCAGTGTTCGGCTTGCGTTCTTCCAGTGATTTTGTCGGCTGCAATTTAGCAAGTGATATATGTCTGTCAATTAAACTCCTGATTTCAAGTCTCCTTGCTTTTGGCAAAGATTTTATAAACATTTTTGTATCAGAATCTAGTTCGTCATCAACTAGCAATCCTTCTGAATTTCTAACTCCGAATGTTTCAGTTTGAGCTCCAATTGTTACAAATGAAATCTCGTAAAGGTCACACTCTTTCATTAGTATAACATCGTTTTTATCGTCATACTCCATTTTATCCCAAATGTAGTCAAACCCATAAGAACCATTGTTGCAAGTTCCAGATTTGTGCCGAATAACAAGTTCGTCTGCAACTTGTATTCCTTCTAAAATTGGAACTTCTGCATACAGCCCTATTTCGTCTTCCACAAGAAAAGAAGGAAGTCCAACCGAGTCAGCTTGCCTGTGCATATATAATGCAGGCATCTTGAATGACGAATTTGACTTTGGTCCTCGCTCGTTTATGCTCTTAGAGAAACATCCCTTAATTGGAACTGTTCCGTAGTCATCAGGAACTCCCCATATTGCAAAATATTGTCTAAGCAATCTAGGATTATCTCCTTCTGTAGACTTTGCCCTAATCTCTTTTGGCTGAGGCAACGCCTTTGCTCTAGTTGAATATAATATAGGTGTAGAACCTAAATTATTTCGCAACTGGAGGATTTTTGGGTGGAGTTGTAACTTGCTCATTTATTCCAAATTTTTTATTGTACTCGTGAATATTTATGTCCATTCCTTCTTGAGGTTCGAGTTCTGATAATACCCTGTACTCGTTCCATGTTATCATTCCTGCTTGCCAGTCAATAAGCAATGACTGAGAACGATAGTTTCTAGCTTGACCTGCTTTCATTATATCTTCCTGCAATACTGGCAAATGGTTGTAGTCCATTGAAAGTATTCCATCTATACCAAAAAACTTCTTATATCGAGCCATTCTCCGCAAAGAAAAAGGAATGATGTTGTTTTGATACAAGAACTTCTCTGCTGAACTTCTATTTTCATAAGTAGCGTTTTTACCACTCATTAACTCCGCAGGGTATCCAAATCTGTCGCATATACCATCTATACCTTGACGTACACTTTCCTTAGTCATTAATTCAGAAACCTTGAAAGACATTGGATTCCACTTTAATGGAGTCTTTGAAATAACATATTGTAATTGACCCCAACTTAATCCGTACCTTGCAAGTTCTCCCTGCAACTCTTTCTTTTCGTTTTCCTTTAGAGGAACCCATCCTGCCATATCTGGCTTCGGGTCATGTGAAAAAACTCCTAGAGGACCTTTCTTCTTTAGCAATACATTGTCAGCTTCCATAGCTGCACATATATTAGATACAAAGTAGTCCAATCCAGCTACCTTACTCGTAGGCAATCCCATATTTGCAATCTGCGAGTCAATATATCCATCTTTAACTAGAAGTATATCATCGGCAGGTATTGTGTAACTCTTACTAAAAATTGTAATTCTCCACTCCTTGATAGGATTAGACTTCAATGGGTCATACATATCAAACTCGTAGTTGAATTGAGGTTGGCAGTAATACGGATTCAAGTTCCACATGTACTTAGTCCAACTCTTATCCATACCTGCCGGAGATATACAAAACACTGGACAGAATCCGAATATCTTACACAATACAACCTGTTGGCTATTAAACTCTTCCCAAGTTTGCAATGGGTTAGGTTGCTCTAAAAGACTAAGTATCCTATTTTCTTGAGGAGTGCGTCTTTTCTTTGGAACTCCTTTCTCGTCAACTAGGCAAATCCTTCCGTTTGTATCAGCTTCTGCAATACGGTCTATTACACCTCCAAGAGGAGAACAATAAACATAAGCCCAGTATTGCATAGGTCTTGTTTCTAATCCTAGCCATTGTGCATCTATATTACCTGTCAAGTCTTGAATACCACCACTTCCGTCAATTGGAATAAAACTATATCCATCGCCAAGGGTAGCCAATTGCTTAGCTATACTACCAAAAAGATTATTTCGTCCTTCTGTGTAGTCTGGAGCTAAAGATAATGCATCTCTAGTTTCTAATTCCTTAGAATTAGCACTTGATACAACATCAAGCTCTTTTGACCCTTCCGATTTATTTTTACTCCAAAATGCCATTTTAAATTATGCTTAAGAGTTCAACTATTTTCTTTTCTGCTATTTCCTTAGTATCTCTGCTAATTAAATGGTTTCCATCAATTAGTTCACTTAGTATTTTAACCAAGTCTACATTCTGACCTCTTTGCTGAAGTCTTAAATAAGTTTCGCAGTAGTCCTTAGACTCAATATACTTTTCTTCCATAATACGTAAGTTTTGCGGTTTTCCACAAAGAAAGAGGATACGCCAAGTTTATTATCTCCTAATCCAACTCGTATAACAACCATATCTTGTCGCATCCAAAGTGTGATTCATTCTATCTACTGGTACGTTTGTTGTATTTCCCTGCTTATCAATTAGCCAAATATATTGAGATGTTTCCAACTTTATATTACGAGAGCTTGCTGTATAGCAAACTTTCATCTTTTTCAACATCTCTATACCTGCGTTTATACTTCCAGCTCCTTTATTTGCTGGTAAACAAGTTATTCCTCCAATCAACCTTAGTAACTTCACCATGTTAGGTTCATGCTCGCAAAATAATGGTTGGTCTTCTCTATACCCATTTGTAACCAATGCAGTTTTAATCTCTTCTGGACTAGCTCCGGGTTTGTATAAACACTCGTGCAAAAATACAGTATTCCCAATTCTGCAAATCTTCACTAAAGCTGTTGGGTCATTTGTAAACCCGAAGTCAATTCCCCATATACAATCTACATCCGGGAAGTCACAATCGTCAATCTGAATCCAATTAGGGAAGATTAAGCCCATCACGTTTCCGGTCAATCCTCTTGCATATACTTTCCATAACTCTGGGTCAGGATTATTCTCTATTTCAGCATGTTTCTGCTCACTCAAGAATGGATTGTGTTCATGCCAAGACCTAAAGAATCTTGTATCTGGCAGTCCATTTATCTTTTCGTGAGCCCAAAATCGAATTGAAGGATTGTAGTCAATTATACTCTGTTCGCTTCTCGAATCCAACTGATAAAATGTAAGCCAGTCAAAGCTATTTGCCTCGTTTACAAACAATCTTTTTCTTTTAGCTCCTCTCGCATCCTGCTCTGTTTGAAAAACACGAAACTCGATTTGCGAACCAGACTTGAACGTGAACAGGTGGTCTGTCTTGTGATAACTTGAAATAGCACTCTTAAAAGTAGGATAAACAAACATCTCGAAATCCCTAATAGCACCTCCCTTTAAAATAGGAAAACTTTTTGCGGTTACAGTAGTCACACCACTTGTTTCTTCGGCAGCCAACGTAGCTAACGCACCCAGTATATTTACGGTCTTGCCTGAGCTCTGACCTCCCTGATGAGTGATTCGCCTTGTTCCGTAACGTAGCTCTCGTAGAGTTTCCGTCAAGATAATACTGCCGTTCATCACGCAAAGAAAGCACAATTTACAACATAATAACCAACAAAACAAACTATTTTTTATTATTAACATTCCTTTAACAGTATTCTAACTCGCTATAGTTATACTCGCTATGGATTAACTTCCACAAGAAAAGAGTATCCACAAAGGAAAAGGATTCAGGGAGAAGACTTGAAACTGGTGAAACTTGTTGGTGGTTGATTGGGTGGAGATGAAAAGTTTGGAAATTTTGTTAGAGAAATGTGTGGTGGGTAAGACGACAAACCTAAATTTGAAAAATTTTGTTTGAAGCACAAATTTACTATTTTTTTTCGTAACCTTTCGCTACATTTTCGTTAATCAGTACCTATCTACATATTATCAATTTAATGTATGTTTATTCTAATGTATCAAATTTTCCCTATAATATTGCATCAATACAAACATATTAATAACGGTCAAAAGTGCCGTGAAATAGGTTAAAAAGTACCGTTTTATGGCATTGTGTGTAATTGGTTTATACTGCAAAAGTAATAGGCACAAAAAAAGGGGCAACATTACGTTTGCCCCCTTATAAATTACCTATATAACCTATCCTCTACTTTTTGGGTTCATTCCTTTAAATGCTTCACCATAATATTCAGAAAGTGCATTATAAACCTGACCTACATTGTCGGGTTTAACTGCATCAGCTGCCTTTTTTGCAGCTGCATAATTCTCTGGAGTTGGGTTTAAATCCCATACATCAGTAAATGCCTTTACAATTGCCTTTTTTATGCTTCCATCTCTTAAGGTTGAACCTTCGCCACTTTTTACGATTTCATCTTTTGGTTTTGTTGGCAATTTCACAGAACCTAGGAACAAATTGTGTAATTCTGTTTGCGCCGCAGTAAATTCAATATATGAATCATTTTCTGCAATTACTGCTCCCTTGTACTCATCAGAAGTGTTTGCGGGGTCAAAACCTCTTTCGCTTCTTAGGTTTTCAACTTTGAATTTTGCCATATCAAAAAGTGCTAATTTAACAGCCCTTTTTTCAATAGCAGCCTCACCGATTGCAATTTTTTTATCACTTTCGACTTTTGCCCTTTCGCTTTCAATTGCCTTTTTAATGTTTAACACTTCAGCGGCTATTTCTTTTTCAATTAGGTAATCCGTAAATACCCTAACAGATACTGGTTTCCCCTTTTCATCCTTTTCGCCAGTTTCAACCATTTTTGAACCTTTCAGCGAGTCTGATAATTCTGTTTGAAATTCGTCACTTTCTAAATCCTTTGCCAGTTGCTTTTTTGCTGCTATCCATCTTTCCTTCATTGCTCTTTCGGAAGTTTCTTTTTTCTCTTCCAATTCGATTAATTTTGGACTTGTATCCTTTACTGTTTCAGATGCTACTGTTTCAGATGCTACTGTTTCTTTTGCTGCTGCTGCTGTTGCTGTTGTTGTTTCCTTTGCCATTTTACTTAGTGTTGTGTGGATTTACGTTTGTACCACGGTTAAAAAAAATAAGATATTAAATGTGTCAATTATCAGTTGCGTACAACTACACATATAAATAAATCCATATATCAAAGAACTTTTCACCCTTTCGGTGATGCTAATAGGTTTACAAGTATCGTGCCAAACTTTTTTTTAATACCTAATATTTGAATGATATTTCATCATTGTATAATGATAATAATTAGAAGTACATCTTTCTGTACTGCATGAAGTTAATAATACAACTATTAAATTTAATAGTATCCCGATAACTAGCCATTTAATCAAATTTACTTTTTTCATTTTATATGTTTTTTGAATTTAAAGAATAATACCTTGATAACATTACACGTTTTAAAACAAATGGAGAAGCTCCCCCTATCCTTTGAAATGTTTGTAACGTATTAACATAAAATGTTTCATTATCCCTTTTTTTTGCCCATAACATTACATCATAGAAATCTTTTACACTAGGCAAACATCTTTTTAAATTAATTGCTTTGTTTACATCTATTTTTTTCATAATATAACCTCCCCCTTGTTTTATCGGGATTGACGGCGACCTATCCAATACCATGCCAAAAGGACTTCACGACAAAATATCATGTCATAGAGTCATTGCTTAAACGCTTAACGAGTCATTTTCCCAAATTTGGCATTTCGCTAGTCAATCCTTATGAATATACACAAAAGACTCCAAAGTGTCGCAAATAGCCTAAAAAGTGCCATTTTAAGGGGGCTAGTCATTTCTCTTATAATATATGATACCCGTGTGCATGCAGGCAGTTGGAACAACTGCCATAATTGCAAATGTCATATCATGCAAAACATAGTACCATGTATAACATATAACACACAACTGCTACAGTAGCCTAATACTGAACTGCTACAGTCACCCAATACGGCAGTAACCTACTACCCTAGTAGACTTGTGGACTTCTCTATTTTTCGGCTTGCGGCACACGAAAATTCTCCAAAAGTGAAACTCATTTTTATTTTCACTTTAAGAAAAGTCTTCATTAGGTTCAATAACTTCTTCAGCGTCAATATACTCGCTATTTTCCAATGATTTTCCAGTAGATACTATGTTTACCGTAATAGCTTTTGTAGGAGTAGGTGGCTTAGAGTTTTCTAACAACCTATTCATAAATGATGCACTATAGTTTCCAATTGCAGCATTGCTGAAGTTCTGCTCGAGTATAATATAACTTATCCTTTCAGCTACTATCTTGTACATATTGTCATCAGGCATATCCATCAAGTCATTGAAATACTTCATGTTTATACCACAGTACAAGCATAGTCCCATAATAGAGTAAGGTCTGTCATTCTTTCGCTTGTACTCTGAACCTGCTGTCTTTCCTGACGTAACATAGTCCCTTATCTCCATGTCAGACTCATCGCACCACTGAAAGTACTCACAAGCTTGATTCCAAAAGTCTTCTGGGGTGTTACTTATTCTTGTTTGCCCATCACGAACTATCTCCCATAGACGCTTTCCGTATGTTTTACTTTTGCTCATACAATGATTTTACTAGATGTTTAAAATCTTCTATGCTACGAATTACATAGTAGCATACTCCACGCTCAATCAGCTTTATCTGAAAGTCTTTTTGCTCATCGCTTTGTCGATTAGCCCCTACTTTTAGTTCAATAAACGTCACACGACCTGGAGTTATAATTACCATATCTGCTACACCTGACACAACTCCTACTGCTTTACGTTTAGACCCCGTTCTTTTTGAATGGGAGTTATTTTGAACATGAAACAACATTCGCCTCTCTTCAATATACTCATTCCAGTGCCATTGGAAACATTCTGCTTGCATTTGTTCTTCAGTCATAATTTTGTTTTTGCTTTTGCCGTTCAAGAGATACCCATTCCCCCATTTCACTATTTTTAAATTCCTGCGGAGCTATTCCACAAAAGAAAAGATTCACCGATAATAGCTCCAAATCAGCTTCACGCAACTCTATATCTTCCTCCATATCGAAACCCTTGTATCTTCTCCTACCTTAAATCCAAATTCCTTAGATTGAGATTTCTGCTTAGTCTTCACTATTGACAATACTACTTCGCCTTTCTTCTTCATATCTACGTCTGCCATTATGTCATCCTGAGTCACATTCCTATAATATCCATTTTCTGAAACTACCATTCCAGTTATAGTACAAGATTGTCCAATTTTGAACTTGTATAGTATCTTATTTGCCATCTGAGTTATGTCATCTGTTTTGTAGATTGGAGTAAACTCATCAGGTTCTTTAGGCAATCTTTTTGCTATTTGAGGTATTCCCAAGTTAGCAACTTGCTTATCTTGTGTAATTTCTTCTGTATCTTGTGCCATGAGTTGTACAATTGTTAATTTGTGTTAATTTGTGTAAACGTTCAAAATGCCACTTTTTAGCCCTATTAAGGGCAAATATACTGTTTTTAATCCAAACATACGCAAATGTATTTTTAATCGTTTGTATGCGGTTTAAAATTACATATACCACCATTCAGTAACCATATATAAACCACATTTTTACTATTTTTACAGTTTACTGCTCAAAGTGGGGTGGGGCGAGGTAACATAAACAACGGTACGCCCCTTTGCACTGTAACCGCTGAAACCCTTACCGTATATACGTTCCAACAATTTTTTATAATATGTGGTCACTGAAACCCAAAAGTGGTTATATTACATTTTTTTTATGTAACCACAATGAAATCCTTACTGAATAAGGGTTTCAGAAATTTGTGGTAAGTGGTAAGAGGAAATAGCAAAAATAAATAAATAATAACATAATATTTTTGACCATAAAAACAACTACACTCTAACAAGATACTATTATTGATACTCTAACAAGATAATATTACTAGTACTCTAGTTAACATTTCTTTAACTGTTAAGGAAATGTTAAATTCTTTTGTCCGGCTATTTAAAAAATAACATGTTACCACTAACCACAAGTCATTGGAATGTATATACATTAAGGGTTTCATTGTGGTTATATAAAAAAAAATACATATTACCACTTTTTGCATCCAGTGACCACTTACCACAAATGTTGTCTTGACAATATGGCAGTGTTAAAGGAATGCTAACGTGTAGATGCCAAGTCTTCACGCCTAATCAAACTCATTAAGCCCATATTTAACTAGAATATCACCAAATTTATCAATCTTCCCCAAAGGAAGAAGATGTAACAAGTCTTGCAATAAAAACTTCAGTGAACGTGTTTTCTCGATATGGAAGTATCCATGCGAACTCGAAGTGGAGTCCGAGCTCGGTATAGGGAATCCTTCTTCTTTGTGGAAAATAGCTAGTATTGGCGGAGAACACAAAGTTAAGCAAGGGCTACACAACGTATCTGTATATGACTCGTGATAAGTACTCAATTGTGACTGAGAAATTGATTGTTTGCGAACATGAGTTATCGCATCACTGAATCCGAGTTGCCATTCATTTGATGGCTCTGTGTAGCCTTGTAATACTACGAGAGGGATGATGACTAACTCACCACAATCAGGTTGGAATATAGGAAGCTTCGATTGAAGCTCCCTTACTCGGTTGTTGAAAGATGTGTAACTAGTGCGGGCTAGTGAAGGCGATTGGCGACTAGTGCGATTGGCTGAAGGCATCATTGATTGCATTTACTAGGTGAGAATAATCTGAGTGAGTTGTAACAACGGTAGCTTTGCGAACGAAGTTCTTGCCTTTAATTCCAGTGACCGAATCGAGAAAGATGTACGACAAGCCTTTTGGACAAGGGTTATCTATCGCATATTTGCAGCAATCTTCACGTTCACCTACTAATGGAATAAGTTTGCGAAATGGCGGTGCTATAACGTTTTCTTTTGCGGAAGAAGACTTAAACTGCTTTGCACTCATCTGGTCTATCATTGCATTTGCAACTGTTGATGTTATTGGTGGGTACTCGAATT
>JGI24891J29808_1000617_pt1 | contig 15010 bp, 13 predicted proteins | sample FreactcultuFSWF8_FD_29808 | JGI IMG/M metagenome (IMG submission 29808) | reverse complement strand
GGGGTGGGGGTTGAGGTGGAGGCGCGGTGTGTGCTGGACGGGGTGGTGGAGCGGCGTACTCTGGCGGGGGTGGGCGAGGAGTATGATAGTCGGGTTGTGGAGGTGGAGCAGAATATTCAGGCTGTGGTGGGGGAGGTGCTCTGTATTCTTGTCTGGGTGGAGGAGTAGTGTAGTCATGTCGTGGGGTGCGAGGAGGTGGTGCGGAATGCGCATTGGGTGAACCCGAGGAATGCGAAGTGTTGTAAGGGCCGCTATGGCTTCGACTGTGCTTGCTTCCTCCATCTGCTCCCGAGGTACCATGGTCTTCGTCGCCAGAAGGCGGTGGGCCCTGAGTACCTTGACTTTTGCTCTCGCCCTGAGATTTGCCAAAAGCCCATGCGACGGCGCCGACGCCAGCCACGAGCAGCAACACGCCTGCACTACCACTGGCAGCAATTATCGACAGCCATTGTCCTAGCGCCGGTATAGCTGTTATCCACACCAAGTAGCAAAAGACGGCGGACGCGAAGCCCGCGGCGAAAGAGTTGACATTCGGTTGGAGCGACGGCAGGTAGAGAAAGCCAGAACCTGCGCTGTGTGGTGGGATGATGAAAATGTCGTAGTTGCCTTCAGGCAGACCGCCGGATGTTGACTTGGGGTTGGCTCCATGAGGCGGTGGAGGAGGTGGTGGGTTGTCGGCCATGATTCAATCTTTGTGTTTCAACCGCCGTTGAAACCGTTTCCGACCAGTCGATTACACACCTGTCTGATGTTGCACCCGCGGGGAAGCAACTGCCTTCCAGCCTCAGAACTTGATCAAGTCCTGACTGAACGGCAAGGTCGTTGTTCGACGAGAAAATGTTGGCTTCCAAATCAAATGCGCCTCCCGACTTGTTCAAATGCACTCACTGCAGGACGGGCAAGCAGGTTGCCGCTAGGTGAACCAAGAGTGAACCAAGACAGCCGCAGCACGTCGCTAAACAAGCACACTGTCAGGGCGCGGGCCGCTCTTTCCCCGCTGTGATTTCGAGAGTGCTTGCCTGTTGCTGGTCTTTGCTTTACCGTGGTAGATGGTGCTGTTGGAAGCAAGTTATCACGGAGTAGCAACACAACAGAAGTTCAGAGCTATGCTTTCAGTCTGAAGAGCAATCTGTTTATTTTATGGTGTGTTGTACTTCACGTCACACTATTAAGCAATCAATCTATTCTCCTTGCCTTCTAATACGAGTGATCAACCTGTGCCTCACACAAAGACTTGCCCACTCAGAAACGAACAGCACATCGAAAATGATGTTTTCGTTGTGCACTTGTGTCACTATAGCAACAGCCGCGTGCGCACGGGTCACTGACGATGGTTTGTCGGTGTGGACTTCCTTGACTCGTGCAAGAACCATTAACCGTGCTTTTCTCCCCACGTACCTGAGCGATGACGGCCCCCTGTTGAACATGCGATAATGAACTGCGGGAGCGATATCGAACTTGAGTCTACTTCGCCCATGGATAGAGACTCAATCCGTCATTTCGACGACGAAGAGATAGCACGACTCAGCAAACGTGTTGTCCTCAAACTCGACTTGATACTGCTCCCCTTCCTTTGTCTTCTGTTTCTGCTTAATTCTCTCGACAAGTCGAATGTAGGAAATGCGGAATCTGGCCACTTTACCGAGGATTTAGGACTACCCAAGTCTGCTCTGAATGTTTCCGTGGCTTGGTTCTTCGCGGTATTTGTCTGTCTCCAGCCTATTGGTGCCTTCTTTGGTCGCAAGTATGGTATGGTTCGCTGGGTGCCGGGGACCATGACCTTGTGGGGAGTTTGTACCGCACTACACATCGCTGTACAGTCTCAGACTCAACTGGTCACTCTGAGAGTACTCATTGCGGCATTAGAGGCAGGTTTCTACCCCACCACTGTATCCTGTAAGTCGGCTTGAGTCAAAGTGTATCACGCCGCTTGCCTGCTAACATGTCCGTGAACGAAGACTTGAGCCTGTGGTATACTCGCTATGAATTTGGCAAGCGCTTAGCCTTTTTCTATGGTCAGGCCGCACTTGCCGGATGTTTTGGAGGCCTGCTTAGCTGGGCTGTCTTCAGCTACTTCCCTCATGACGACCCGACTCCACACATCACCACCGCAAAATGGAAGAGCTGGGAGATATTGTTTCTCGTCGAAGGCACTTTGACCATTGTGGTGGCAGCTGTTGGATTCTTCTGGCTGCCGCATAGTGCCAACACGGCATGGTTCTTGACTGCTGACGAGCGTCTCGTCGCAGAAGAGCGCATTCGGAATGATCAGATTGCTGCAGCTACCTCATGGGGCGAACCAAAACAGCAGCCAGACGTCATCGATACTCAAGAGCCTAGATCGCTTGGTCTATCTGATTCACGCCATTCATTGACTCTTGAAGACGAGGAGGCCGATTACCTACTTCCTGGCGCTGAGATTGGACCAGAAATATCTGGCCGTCGCCAGAGCCATGCTTCTGTTGCATCTGTCACTGCTGATAGCGGGATATCTCGTGAAGACATATTCTCCGCCGTAGCTGACTGGAAGGTCTGGTACCTCCTGTTCTGCAACATTCTTTCCGCCATTCCAGCCACCGCGTTTGCAGTGTTTCTCCCACTCGTCATCAAGGGTATTGCAGGCCGGGAAGACCTGGGGCCAGCTGCTATTAACCTCCTTGTGGTACCTCCATTCTTAGCCGGGGCTATCATTCTCTTCGTCTTCACATCGTGGTCTGACCGAAGAAGAATTCGTCTGATCCCGATTCTCTACGGTCTGGCCATCTTACTTGCGGGCCTAGCAGCCACGGTGTCTCTACCCACCAACGCCTACAAGCTGCGCTACTTTGCCTTGACCATCCTCCTGTCCGGCTCCTTCGTGGCTTCACCCCTTACAGTAACCTGGCTCAGCAACAACATACCTCAACCGGGCAAGCGAGCCATCGTACTGGGCATCAACGGGTGGGGCAACTTCGCCGGTGTCATTTCAAGCATGTTATTCGCTCCAAAGTTTGAGAAAGGCGGCTATTTGATCCCCTTCTACGTCACCCTCGCCTGCGTCCTGACGGCATTCATCGGCTACCTGGCTTTCAGGGCTCTTATCGTCGCTGAAAACCAACGACGCACGCGAATCGTAGCGAATTGGGATGAAGAGGAGATTAGAAGGGAAGCCATGTTTGGCGATGGTGCGGTTGTGGAGGACAAGGATCTATGGACTGTGATCACGAAGATCTTCAGATTGGATCATCTGCGCGAATGGGCGGGGATTGATAGGTTACGGCGAGGAGATGAGAAGCTTACGTTTTTGTATAGCCTTTGACAGACGTCTGGCGTTGCTGTCGCTGACTTTCAATCCGTTATTTTCCCATGATTTCCGACGTGGAGTATTAAACCCTTACACGTTCCCTTGAGAGTATATAGTAGTCACTCTATCATTCGTGTGGCTTGAGTGCTCAATACTCTTGGAGACAGTGGGCTCGCGTTTGTGTTGCGCTGTGAGTCGTTGTGGCTTCCGGATTTCCTGAAATTATATCGCCCACCGTACTCATGATCAACGGACGATACAGCATAAGTGAGATCAGCATACCACCACAGAGCATCGTATACTCATGTGTTGATACACACAAAAGTATTATAGGATCTTGAAGGTAGTATTTTGGATGCCATGTCAGAGGACCAGGGTGAGGACCCCAGCAAGACTACTTGACCAAACAGCACATGTGGACCAAACAGGCACCGAAAGGAAAGTCTGTCGGAACCATTTCGAAGAGAAGCAACATTTGCTCGAGAGAGTTTATCGTTCTGATCGGGAGCAAAAGCTATATGATATATTCTCATGAACAGAGATGTAGACAGCTCAAGCCACAAACTAAACATCCTCTAGCAACAGTGAAAAGAGCAAAAAACCATCGACAGTCGACAGATAGGGTATAGAGCGCCATAAAATGCCACAAATGAGAAAACCAAGCAAAGAGAACACGCCGCTATCATGCATCCATCATCACCATCGTAAGCCAGCATCGACCGCGTCTTCCTCATCATTCCCTGAGCTTCTGCTTCTTCTTGGGCGTACTGTCCAGAACCTGGGCACCGGTCACCCTCATTCCTGACAGAGCCTCTTCGGTAATCTTTCTCTTCTTTGACACTTCCTGTTGTCTTTTGGCAATCTCTTGTTCATACTTCATCGCAAGTGTGCGTCTGGCTCGACGTGCCTCCTTGAGCTTCTCGAAGACTTCGGAGAAACGATCTTGAAACCAGTCCCCGGCGGTCTCCCACTCGTCAATAGTCAGCGAGGCGAGGAACTTCCTTTGCTTTTCTGGCTCGAAGCCGGCGGCAAGCTTAAGCTTTTCTTCTAGCGACTTTGAAGAGAAGTCTGTAGGAGGGACTTCGGGCTCTTCGCGCGGTGGTCCCTCGAAAGGATCTCTCTGCAGCTCGTCGAGGCTTTTGATGAACAACTCTTCTGGATCGTAGTCAAGCTCTTCTGGCTCCGGGTCCTGTTCGTGGCTTTCTTCAGGAGCGTGGTCGAGCTCTTGCTGCTCATGGTGATCATCCCTGTCGGTATATTGCACACGTTGGTCCGCTCTGTTAAAGCGTTGCTCATGACGATCGGTTCTGTCGAATCCTTGTTGAGGATAATCGTCTCTCTTGACACCCTGGTCATAAGGCTCGGCATTCTTATCTCTTTGCTGAAGATGAGTAGCTCCGTTCGAACGCTGGTGGCGACGATTGCCTTCTTCGGGCTTGATCTGAGGGGCTTGGCGGTGTGGATGCTCAGATTGGTCATTCAGAGATGGCGAGGCATGGTCTGGCGACTTGGAAGGATGCTTGTGGCTTGTATGGTGCTGACCATGACCCCGAAGTTGCTCTTGGGCAGGCGCGGCTTGATTATTAGAAGTGACTTGTGCTTTGCTTTGCGACTTCTTTTGACGCAATATGTCTTTCTGGGTGAGAGTGAGCTTGGCCTGAGTCTTGAATTCCTCTTTGGAGGGTATCACATGACGTGGTTGGATGGACATGGCCACCACAGGAGGATGGCGCTCAGTTGGAACGTTAGTCGTGTAAGCATCACGAGCGGGCTCAGCATATGCTTGGGCTGGTTGAGGCACGAAGGCGCCTTCATCCTGGGTCTCGTACTCTTCCATAGGTTCCGGCTCGCCAGAAGTCGTGGGAGGGTATGACTCCGGATCTGAATTGATCTGATGGCCCCTCAATTGACCGTTTCTCATCTGCCACATGGCATGATCAAGTTGTGATGCGTCTAGCTCCAGGATGTGATCTAAACTGTGCTGTTCTTCCTGGTCATACTCTCCTTCGTCGTGATCGCCATCTGAATTGACTTGTTCACTGAGAGAAGAGCGAGTGTCATCGAAACCTTCCGTGTCAGTCCCGTACACATTGTGTTGAACGTCGTGCTCCTGTGTGTCGCGTATCTTTTGAACAGTTGGTGGGCGGCTGGCATGAGGTGCGGCAACTTGCTCAGCGGCGCCTCGTGGATCGCGACTTTTGACGAATCCCTCCATGCCATTTGCCATGATAGGCGCTTTGATGTTGTAGATGCAAGCTGAGAGGAGCCGACGACGAGGTAGAATTTCGATCACGCTCGAATGGGATAAACAATGCGATAAGAAGCTTATCGTTAGCCCCGCGCCTTTCCCCGGTGGGGGTCACGTCATCACCCTGACCTAAACCTCCCAAGGTATCTCGAGTGGCACCTGCCTGACGAGACGCAGAATCGTTTCTCATCAGATCACCAGCAAAAGACAACATGAAATCAACCAGAAAGTCAGGCATTGAAGCCTTGCCAAATGAGGTATCGCAAACATTGTGTTGCCTTCCTATTTGGTGCACGACTAATATCAGACCAGCTTCTCTACGATATTCTGCAATCTTTCACCACGAATCATGTCTTGACCTTCGCTCCAGTATCGCGCAGGTTCCACGCAATATCTGTCAGAATCTTGCAAAACCGTTTGACTGCTGCTGCGACCTTACTCGATCACGTCCTCATGCTCGAACTGTATCCACCAAGCGCCAGACTGACGGCCGGCAAGTTATTTTGCACATCACTGGGTACTTCGGGATTAGATGACAACTCTGTCGAAAGACTTTCCGACTCTGAGAAGATTGGTCATCTTGGAAAGGCTGTATATTCCAGATTTAGACCCCAACATCAAGAGATGTTGCGGAGACCATCTTTGAAACACCCTTGTGGAGATGTTCCCGGCTCGAGGACGCACCCGAGCTCTGCAGATCCAATGATTCACAGGTACAACGCAGAGAGCAACTTGGTATCTCAGGAAGTGTCCTTGGATGCCGGCGAGCTGTTTACTCAACTGATAGCGACACTCATGCTAGTGAAACCTGGTCCACGCCCAGACACGATCCTTACAGCCGTAGAGGTCTGCGAAGGTACCATCAGAGTCTGGAGAGATTGGCTAGCAAAGCAAGCAAAAACCGAAACCACTGCTTCGTTTAGTGCTCAAGCAGACGATTCATCTGTTCTTTGGGTCAACACAGCAGACCACACCGTGGGCGTCAAGTTTAGAGTCAGGGAAAGAAAGTGGAAAAGGGATAATCCTGTACTGTTCTACTCTGAAGAGGAAGTTGCGGTGTCGTATACTGTTGATCTGGAAGAGGTGGTTGTGAGAACGTCACATCTGTTGTTCATGGTGGAGGAGTCTTTGCGAGAACAGTATGATCCTCTGAGTCGCCAATTATTTTTGAGACCTGTTTGATAGATTACTTCTCGACTTCTCGCAGAAGCTTCATGAGAAAGTTCCAGGCCGACTGAGATTCTTGTTTTTGCGCGTTGCTTGTACCAATTCAGCCTCTTGGTCTACCTAGAATCCTCGCCCCGGCCTTTGAGACCTTCAGAACATCCCTGTATGTAAGGCTGACTCGAGTCGAGCGCGTGTTCTTTCCACCGTTGTCAGCAAAGGCCTTACTGTCGCCCAGCAGAGTCCAGTTTGCCACGGTGTCAGGTCCCAGGTTCTCATCAGTCTCAATCTCGGAGATGCCGTGTAAGGTTTTAGTATATGCCACACCAGTAGTGACTAGAAGAGAGCGCGGTTCTTGCAGAACTCGCCACTTGGGGCTCGAGCCAATGCTCGCTTGGGCCATATCTTCGCCTTGGGCCTTTTCGTATATATCCAGACACAGAGTGCTCGACAAGCTTACTGTAGCTACGATTGGATAGTATGCCGCGCCATCCTCGTGTGGCATTATTCCTTCGAGTGGCTTGTACTCGTTGATTAAGACGTGGTTTGGTGCTTGATGTGGGCTGTCACTGAACAGACCGAGTGACTTGAACTTTGAGATGATTGGCTCAACGAGCCAGCGTGGCAGGGGAGCCTCCAGTAGTGTATTTGTCTTCGAAAGAGGTGATGGGTGAGTTTGTAGGCGACGATGTTGCAATTGGATCCAGCGATTCAATGGCAATGCGCTCAACAAAGTTGCTTCTTCTTCGTGGCTGATGAAGTCCGGGATGTAGAACATACTTTCTGGGATGTTCGGGATTCTGTGATTCTCTGTAGTACTTCTGGCTGCCATGGTTTTGGCTGGTGTCGCGTGAAATCCTTCGAGACGCGTGATGAACAGTTGCATGCTCGCGAAAGACAAGAAAGACTTAAGTCCGATGAATGTCCGTGCAGGGAAGGCAACACGATGGACACGATCGTGGCGGTCTAGTGAAGGGGACATGATGTCAACAGCGGATGCCGTTGTGAACAGTCTCAGTCGATGGCGGTCACGGTCAACAACCACAACGCCGGCAACAGCGTTCTCTTGCATCAACAACTCACCTAACGATCATCAATATGGCCCCAAAGAACAACAAGGGCAAGCAAGCCAAGGAGCCGGAGAAGGCAGGTGCAGCTAAAGTGAAGGGTGGTAAGTGTTGCAAGCGACCGCTACTCCTTCAAGCCCGAGTATTAATTTTCCTTCATTACAACAGCCCAGAGCATCAACGTGCGTCACATCCTTTGTGAGAAACACGCAAAGAAAGAAGAGGCACTCGCCAAATTAAACGCTGGCGTCAAGTTTGATGAAGTCGCTAGAGAGTTCTCAGAAGACAAGGCTCGCCAAGGTCGGTCGCTTTCTCACATGCCAGGCAGGCCAAGATTGCTGAGATTTGTCACAGGTGGCTCGCTAGGCTGGAAGACCAGAGGAGCTCTGATGCCAGAGTTCGAGAATGTAGCCTTCGAACTGGCTGCCAGTACCACCAACAGCCCAAAATGGGGCGAGGCCAAGACCTCTGAAGGATATCATATAATTATGGTTGAGGGCAGGAAGTGATCTTCTTCTTTTCTCCTTTGATCGCCGTATGGCGCAAGACTCGGATTTTATGAATCGAGTTCAACATTACGAACCCATGGGTTAAAGCAAAATTGATCTGACATTCAATCGACTAGCGTAAAGAAGTACGAAAATGGACGCCTCATCATGGGCATCCTAAGGAGTGTAAGAAGAACAAGAAAAGGAGGACCCATGAGGTTACGAAGAAAAAGAAACAAAATTCCAGAACGATTCCTGATCGCCCATCAAATGTCTAGCATTCATTCCATCATCACATTCGCATTCAACTCCAGCGCGTAGTTCGAAATCGGAAACACGCTAATCTACCAGGTGAAACTCTCCTCGTAGAAATCGATTGTGGTCTTCTCACAGCGTTCTCGGACGGCACGTCTGACATCGTCACCAAGACCTCCAGTACCACATACACTGACGGCCATGGCACCAACCTGCTTGGCTTGCTCTGCAGAGATAAGAGCACCCACGTCGGGCTTGCCAGGGAACATCTGGACAGAAGCACTTGGGGAGTGGATCTCCTTGGTGCTCTTGGGACGGGTGACGAAGAGGAGAATGCGAAGACAGTCGCGTCTCTTCTCCATAGCCAAGATCTCAGTCATCCAAGGACGGATCCATTCTAAATGCTCCGGACTTTGGAGAATCCATACCAGAACGACCTTGCGAGTAGCACAGGTGTTGTTGGCATAGCCACCTACGAGCTGACGAGCATGAGGTACTGCATGAGTGATGCCAACACCAGCAGCGAACAGCATAACGTGGCCATAAGACTCGTAAGAGTCAGCAGCTCCGTAAGGACCCTCAACAAGGGCGTTGGTGAAGAATCTGCCATCGGGAGCATTTTCCGCCTTCTTCCAAAGGGAGTCAGTGAAACCAGTGCGACGGCGAATGATTAGAGACATGGTTGTCTTGCGTCTAGCGAGTACGTCGAGATTGTCAGTTGGCAACTTCTCCGAAGTGAGATCCTGTTCTTCCTGGCTCCAGGCGATGGTGAATGGATGACTGGTCCACATGCCAACTGAAGGCAGGTAAAGGTAGAGGTGCTGGCCAGCACGGAACTTCCAGGGACGTGCCATGCGAAGAGTGACTCTAATGGCCTCTCCGGCGAGAGCCTCGACTTCAGCCTTGGTGCCACCACGTCCGACATTGTGACGAATCAAAATGGCAACACGAGCAGTACGCTCAAAGACCCAGATAACGATTACACCAAGGATCAGGACCTGTTGTGGAAGAGTCTTGAGATGGATCCACACTGTGACAATGGCGATAATGGCCAGCACAATGTGAACGTGGAGGAAAGTCTCATAGAACGCATGACGAACAACAGATGGAGAGTGCAGTAACAGCATGATAAAAGCAGAGGTAGCCTGTGGCTTGATGAGTAATCAGACTGACATTAAGAGTGGACGAGACCTACGATGGTGCCAGTTAGGATGAGCTGACTGCTGGCCATTGCTTTTCCAATGATGTTCCAGCCGACTGAAGAAGAAGGAGCTTTGCACAAATGTCAGTGAATGAGCACAATCACAGCCAATAATTCCACGTACCAGCCATGATCTTGCTTGCCATCCATGCGGCAGTATGAGCGACGGCTTCAAGGACCACAATACGACCAATCCAGCGGTGCATGAGGTTGTAAGTGTCGAAAGAGATGTCGAGCAACTTGATCAATGGGTTGTTACGGCCAGCGAGCAAGAACAGAGGAAGCATGTTCATCACAGACAACACGCCCGTGCGGTTTCTGATCTCAGTGGCAACGTTGCCTCCGCCCCAATGGATACTGACAACGCAGAAGGCAATGTTCATTGCAAGGTAGCCTGGAGCGAGAATTAGTAAAACGATCATTCAAGCGGCACATGCAGATTAATGACGGACCAATGAGATACATAGTCTGCAGCCTGCCTGGCAGCGTGCCCATGCTGGCCGCAGCAGACAGCTTGAACTCCCGGTTGTGTCTTCTACGGAAGAGAGGCGCATCGATGATGTTGCGTCTCAAAGCAGCCCATCCGGGATGAGGGTTGACGAAGTAGTGCTGCTTTTCGTTTTCGAGGCATGCAAGCGTCCGGACGTAGCGCAACCCGGTGACTGTGATACGGTAGGTGAAGATAGCAGCGACGGTTGCCGCCCAGACATAACCAAGATACCATTGAATGCGGTGGTTTTGGTAGTAGGAGTCGTAGAGTAGGGCCTTTTGCTCGGGTGTCATGCTGGGAGAGTAGGCCGACACCGCAGTTGCCAGCACGGCGAAGAGTAATGGAGTGTTGATCGATGACATGTTGACGATTTCGTGTGAAGGCTCACTGATCAACAGGAGATGGAGTAAAGAATGTTCGGAAAATTGCAGAGATCCGGACCACGGGGTAGATGTCGAGTGAGATTTGTTGCTGCGTGAAGAATGGAATAGGTGGCCGGCACCGTAACTTCGATATCGAGGTTGAAGCTGGAAGGCTAGACCTCGAGGTTACCGAGAAGTGTGAGATAGCGAATGGACGACGAGCACAGCTGTCTTGGAGTTTGCAAAGTTCGGAAAAGAATGGGCGTGGTGGCACGCAAGGTAAAGAGTCAATCACTGGTCGTGAATAGAAATCATGGAATTCGCGGGCGCAAAGGAAGGGGCTTGTTGATTCAGGAAAGGCTGTCAGAGATTTATCGTCCTTCAAACACCTGGTCCTCGTCTATGCACGTCTCCCTTGTCAGCTGTGTCCCCCAGTGCGTTTTCGCATCGTCTCGGTGGTAACTGCTGCACGTTTCCTGCTGCACTGGGGCCGAAATGTGAAACACGAGTGGTGGGTCGTTGAATCTAAGGAGCAGGGCTTGAATGGGTGTCTATTGAAGCGCGTGCCCAGAACGGGGTGGCTTGTGTGCGCTTTGCCCCAAAACGCATAATTAGCCCGGTTGAATCGGATCTCAAGCAATTCAGAACTCTGCTTTTTAGACATGCTGGCGCTTCGTCGATCTTGCTTCATACCCCTGCCAGGCACACTTCTCCTTGATTCGTCACTCTTAATCGATCTCTTCGTCACAGCCCCGAACCGTGGTCAGGGCATACTGTATGCTCTGCAGCACAACATTACAAGACACTCGTCCCCTCTGGCATCTAGACAAAGCAGTATAACCGGCGGGGAGAGCATTCATCGACGCCACAGTGTTACAGCCTCCATGAAGTACAGGGTACCCCACAGCCCATGGTTAATAGTTAACATATATTTCTTTGTTCTCTCGGAAAAGTGTTGGCTGGATGATGAGATCGCCTGTGCTGCGGGATCCGATTCGAAGACACTTTAGGGTCTTGCGCAAATTACACATCTTCATGTCTCACACGAGGAAGTGTTGTACCTTTTAGCATTCCTCACGCTCTCAAGAGTATGCCTGCTGCGGTCGTGTCTGTGTTTGACTGTCTCATCGGCTATGGCGTCTGAGTCTTCTTGGAAGGCAGGCAAGTTCATCCATTCTGACACTCAGAGCGCAAGATGCCTGCCTCGGGCTCAAATCATCCGACATTAGCGAAGCATGTCTTTTATCGGTGGCTAGCGAGGGGTTTCAGTCGTTCGCCGATGAATCAATCGAGAAGTCTGTCATGGGAGTGACATTTAGCGCTGAGTTGTGTATCAGCGGTAGATTTGAAGAACCGCTACGGAGCTTGTGTAGTCGCCTGATTGAGAATCGTTGCAGATGCTCAAGATCCGAACACGCGTCCGTCTTGTTGACATGTTGGGTATTGATATCGTTGGAGCAAAGGCTGCCATCCTCGAAGATAGGAAAACCTGGCGCGTAAGCTTCGGAAGCTTTGTGTTGTGTCACACCTTGCGTCGGAACAAATCCCTCATTATAGAGGAAGATTTGCCAGTCGTCTTTATGGCTGCCGCGACGCCCCTCGGAAACTATGGAGCAGTGATACTAAAGACGAACTCGGAATCTCGAGTCGGGAGTTTACTCCGGAATGTCCTGCTGAATCACTGCCGAATATACGGATCTTCTGTATATCAGCCAAGACTGGGATGCATCTCGCTCAGCCCTCACAGAAGTCATTGCGACTGGGAAGAGTCATCGCAATGCACGATAATGGGCTGAGACGACAAGAGTCTTTTTACGCTTAGGTACTAGCTCGGTCATCTATGTGCAGCTTGACATCAGTCTCGTTGGCTGTGATGGAACGAGGGGACAAGTTCAGGCTTCCAATGGAGTTGTATAGTATGACCGAAAGGAACAATGTGTGTCAGAAAATGGGTCATTTGAGTAGGCTCAGGAGAAGAGGCAGAGAGAGGAACTAGAAAGAAAAAAGAAAAGGAGAAAGTCCAGTCTACCAAAACCAACCTTTGATCTAGGTGCAACCACATCGATGTTGCAGGGGGTTCGATAAGGATGAAGGGTAGGATTGTCGCTGCCTGTCGCCGAACCACGCCTCCCTGTGCGCGAAACTCTGTCACGCGTGTAGCTGTAGAAGTATTCGATTCTTACCCTGCTAACGGTAGCATCCACTGGGAGTGTGGCATTCAACGCTTCTTTACGGACGACTGAAGCAATCTTACATGACTTTGTGCCTTTCTATGGCTATAAGTGTGACCAGATTTGAGCACATGGGGGATGGATGCACAGAACGGGCAGAGGTTCAGACGGGCGGCATATACCCACTAGAACTTCACATGCCGAGTGCAGTTGCCTGCCGTGTACAGCATCTGTGTACAAGAAGGATAACCACCGGCAATGAAACCGAGTTGGCAACAGTCATTCTCAGTGGAAGCGGTGCTGGTCGAGGAAGACCGCCGGAGTGGCCTGTGCACGCGCCTGATCAGCGTCGCTTGCTCTTCTCCAGACCAAGACGCTCGCTCACAGCGACTTCTACGTTTCGACAACCACATTTTCGAAATCGCAAATATCCATCATGTCGTGGCGCGGTCAAGGCATTACGGGTAGCAACAACATCCCTCTCGGTAACCGTCGCAGGTTCGGAGCCGAAGATGGTTCTCCTCCTGTCGAAGAGAGCTACAGCAGCGGCCCCGTCGAAGGCGACAGTCTGAAGCGCGGTCGCAGCCCCGTTAGAGGTACGTTCGTCGCTCGTCCAATTGCTGCCATTCGCTCACCTTCTTCTACAGAGTTGAATCCCGATGGCACCAAGAAGAGAAAGAAGCGCAACCGATGGGGTGACGCGACCGACAACAAGGCCGCCGGTCTGATGAACCTGCCTACCGCCGTCCTCGGCAACATGACCAGTGAACAGCTTGATGCTTACACACTGCACTTGCGCATTGAGGAGATCAGCCAGAAGCTGAGGATCAACGATGTCGTCCCAGCCGACGGCGACAGGTGAGCTTGTCCTTCTCCTTTTGCTCAGATCGGCAACCATCTAACACATACAGATCGCCCTCTCCGCCTCCGCAGTATGACAACTTCGGTCGTCGTGTCAACACTCGCGAGTACCGCTACAAGAAGCGTCTCGAAGAAGAGCGTCATAAGCTGGTCGAAAAGGCCATGAAGACCATCCCAGGCTACCACCCTCCTTCTGACTACAGACGTCCTACGAAGACGCAGGAGAAGGTCTACGTGCCTGTCAACGACTACCCAGAAATTAACTTCAGTATGATTGCTAACCTCTTCCCCCTCTTGCTCCCCATGATTATGCAGGCTACAGTTGACTGCTCTTCTGCCCCTAACCACTCACTGCTCTCATGTCCTTAACAGATACTAACATTTAGGGTTTTTTCCTACTAACAGTTGGTCTACTTATTGGTCCTCGTGGCAACACCCTGAAAAAGATGGAAACAGAGTCTGGCGCAAAGATTGCCATCAGAGGAAAGGGTTCCGTCAAGGAAGGAAAGGGCCGATCCGACGCCGCCCACACCAGCAACCAGGAAGAAGACCTGCACTGTCTGATCATGGCCGACACCGAAGACAAGGTCAACAAGGCCAAGCAGTTGATCCACAATGTCATTGAGACGGTAATTCTTCACCACCTAAATTGGCGACGCCGCGTTGCAAAAGACCGACTAACATATTTCTTGCAGGCCGCTTCCATCCCCGAAGGTCAGAACGAGCTCAAGCGCAACCAATTGCGCGAACTTGCAGCCCTCAACGGTACTTTGCGCGACGACGAGAACCAGGCTTGTCAGAACTGCGGCCAGATAGGACACCGCAAATACGACTGCCCCGAACAGCGCAACTTCACCGCCAATATTATTTGTCGTGTTTGTGGCAACGCCGGCCACATGGCAAGAGATTGTCCCGACAGACAGCGTGGACAGGATTGGCGCAACAGCGAGCGCGGAGCTCCTGGAGCCCCTCGTCCCGCTGGAGCACTCGAACCCGCAGACACCGAATTCAACAACCTTATGCAAGAGCTGGGTGCTGGCGGCGCCATTACTGGAAATGCCGCACCTGCTCGCATCGAAGCCGGCGGTTACGGTGACGACCGTGGAGCAGCCAAGCCCTGGCAGCGTGGACCTACAGGAGGACCCGCTCCCTGGCAGCAAGGGGGTGGTGGCGGCGGTGGCGGTGGTCGCGAACGCGATGCTCCCCCCTCGGGCGGACCTGCACCATGGGCGGCAGGTGGTTCTGGAGGAGGTCGCGCAACTGACAGCTACGGAGGTGGCTACAGTGGTGGTCAGGCTTCAGGCGCAGCTCCATGGCAGCAGCAGCAGCAGCCCGCAGCAGCACCCCAGGCTGGATATGGAGGCGGGTATGGAGGCTACGGCGGGTATGGTTACAGCGGAGCGCCAGGCTACGAGCAGGG
>JGI24891J29808_1000616_pt1 | contig 15018 bp, 15 predicted proteins | sample FreactcultuFSWF8_FD_29808 | JGI IMG/M metagenome (IMG submission 29808) | reverse complement strand
AAAGGCAGTCGTTAAAAAGAAGTAAGACTTAGCCCTGAGAAATCAGGGCTTTTTCTTTACCCTTATACCAACGGACCACCGTGCTGGTGCCCGCCACAGTTCCCACTGGTTGCGATAAAGGGGTAGTTAATGGCACATAAACCATGGTGGCAACAAGTCGCCGAAATGAACGACACTAATGAACAACAAGAGTTCATGCGTGGCGTCTTTGGTTTTCGCCCAAAAGAAAAGCAGCCAATCGTTGTGGGACTCATCGCTGGATATGTAGGCGGTAAGGTCGCAGCGAAGGGCAAGAAAAAGAAGTGAAGTCACTCAAACACTTCAAGTCTGCTATCGAGACTGCCTCCCAAGAGACCGCAGCATTTATGACTGCCCATGTTAAGGCAGAGGCCAACGTTAATAACTGGCCTAGCCATGTTGTCAGTTCCCTGCATGTTACCCATGGTAAAGATGGATTCCAAGTAAAAGTTCACCCAGACCACCGTAATGAAGCGTTGGATTGGGAATACGGAACTCCAGGGCGTCAACCTACCGCTGCTATGCGACGTTTTAATAACAATACACGCGACAGTGAGCAGTTCTTTCTTGGTCGCCTCAAAGCACACTTGGGGGAGTAATGACATTCTTATTATCTGAAGATGCTGCACTAAGGGCCATGCTTTTGGGAATGACTGTGACTGATCAAAAGTCAGATGCATCAGGCACTGCAACCCGTAGTGTGGGTGTTTGGTTTGGACAACCTGATGAGCAGATCCGCCAACAGGAGTACCCGTACTTAACTATCGACATGATCGATATCAATGAAGACTTCACGCGGTCTATGCGTGGTAAAGCCAAACCTGCATACATTGCAGATCCTTCAACTATTGGCGATGCTGACTATGACTCAACAACAAATGATTGGGATATCGATTACCCAGTCCCTGTAAATATTGATTACCAGATTACAACATATGCTCGCCAACCTCGTCATGACCGTGAGATCTTGGCGCAGATGCTGTACACAAAAATCCCATTTAGATTTGGGATTTTACAACCAGACGACAATACAGTTCGTCGTTTAGATCTTCTGGATGTTTCTAAAAGAGATATCTCAGAGGCAGGAAAGCGTTTATTCGTTAACGCTTTTACTGTCCGTGTCTCTAGCGAAATCGTTCAGGGGCAGTTAAACGAAATGTACAAAGTGTTACAAGCAAACGTCACAGGCACTACGGGAGAGTTTGTACAAGGAAGTACAGCAAATCCGTACCAAGCCATTATTCCGTTCACTATTACGCAACCATAAGGCACCCAACTTTCCAACTATCTAAGGAGAAACAATGAGTTATCTACGCCCTGGTGTTTACCTCACGGAGACGCTATTGCCAGCCCCAATTGCTTCAGGACCATCGGCCAATGCCGCAGGTGCTGTTGTCGGTCAATTTGCAAAAGGACCAGAAGCAGTAACACTAGTTACATCTTGGTTTGACTTCACCAATAAGTTTGGTGGATACGACGCTTCTAACCCAGCAACATTTCAAGTAGGATCTTTCTTCACCAATGGTGGAAAAGAACTTTACGTTAAGCGCGTCCTTCATACAGACGCAGCAACTGCTTCAGTCGACCTTCTTACTTCAGGAAGCGCAACAGTCGCTACTGTAACATCAAAGAACGCTGGCTCAGATAGCAACAACTTGTTCGTTACACTAACAGCAGGTCAGGTTTCAAGCACATATAACCTTTACCTTTATAACGAAACAACTTCAGGTCCAGTTCTTGTTGAGTCTTACCAAAACATTGTTTTTGATGACTCTACCTCAAGCAGTTATGCTGGAACAGTAATCAACACACTGTCTCCTAACATCACTATCTCTGCTGAAGCATCCGGTGTTCCAGTATTTACAAACTATCCACTAACAGGTGGATCTAACGGAGCAGACCTTACTGCTACTGATTACACAGACTACAAAGGTTCTGGTGACTCTGCCTTTGCTGGTTTCAGCGTTATTGATCGCCCACTAGTTGTGTTTCTTCCAGAGGTCAACCTCATCAGCGGTGCAAGTACTGTTATCGATGCGGCTATCTCATGGGCAGAAGCAAACAACGGATTTGTAGTAGCAGAAACCCCAGCAGGCTTGTCTGTTTCATCTGCAATTTCATTTGCAGGATCTCTTACAGAGTCAAGCAATGCTGCAGTTTACTACCCACACCTTTACGTTTCAGATCCTCTAGGACGTAGCCCACAGTCTCTACGACTTATCGGTCCTTCAGGCGCTGTTGCAGGTTACTTCTTGCTCAACGACGCGACACCTGGCAAGGGTGTTGCAAAGGCTCCTGCTGGAATCACAGCCTCACTTGCAGGCGCTGTAGCAACAGAGATCGGGTTCACATCATCTGACCTAGATAGCATGAACTCATCTACAAGCCCAGTTAACCCAATCCGCCAGATCCCTGGCGCTGGAATTGCCATCATGGGTGCTCGTACACTTCTTCAAGATGGAACAGCGAACAAGTATGTCAACATGCGTCGTTCACTTATTTACATCGAGCAGAACCTTGAGAACCTTACTCAATTCGCTTTGTTTGAGAATAACGATGAACGCTTGTGGGCAAAGATCTACACAGTCATCAACGTGTTCTTGAATAACTATCGTAATGCAGGTGGACTACGCGGTGCTACATCAGCGCAGGCATACTACATCTTGTGTGACGGTACTAACAACACCCCAACTACTATCGCTAACGGTCAAGTTAACATCCAAATCGGTGTTGCACTTGAGTACCCTGCAGAGTTTGTAGTTATCAACCTAAGCCAAAACACACTGGCTTAAGACCGAAGGAGATAAATAACAATGCCAACAATCATCAATAATCGGTCGTCGTTAGTAACCGATCCGATCCGTAACTTTAGATACCTAGTTACATTTCAACCACAGGACACAAACTTTGGTGTTGCTTTCCCAGTAACTCTTGGCTTTACTTCTGTATCGGGATTGTCTGTTACAACAGACTCTATCCCTTACCGTGAAGGTGGATACAACACAGTTGTTCATCAGATCCCTGGTCAAACAACATTTACACCACTTACACTTCAACGTGGAGTAATCCTGAACACCCATCAAAACTGGGATTGGATGCGTCAGTTGTTTGCAACTGTCAACTCTTCAGGATCAACCCGTTCAGTTTCAACAAACTTTCGTTGCGATGTTAGCATCCAAGTTCTGTCACATCCAATTCCATCAGCGGGTGCAGATGTAACTGAAACAAACGCCTCATCAACTGACCACACAGCAATGCGCTTTACAGTGTTCAACGCATGGCCTACATCAGTTGCGTACTCAGACCTAAACGCTGGCGATAACGCTCTGTTCGTAGAACAGATGACACTCGTGCACGAAGGCTTTGACGTTACATGGGCACCAGATCTATCAACAAGCGCAGCAGCAGAATCTAACTCCTAATAACTGACTAAAGGACTACAATGACTAACACAATTCATGCAGCGGAAAATCCCGCAATGGTAAACGACATGCTCTCTAAGTTGGATAAGGAAGCAGAAAAAGAAGTAGAAGTAAGTATCCAGCCTCCTTCGGATACAACGGTTAACCTTCCTGGTGGGTATGTCCTACCTACTGGGGAGGTTATTCGAACCGCTGAGGTAAGAGAACTTACTGGAAGAGATGAAGAGGCTATCGCAAGATCCTCTAACCCAGGACGAGTAGTCCTAACAGTTCTTCAACGAGGACTTGTTAAGGTTGGTAATCTTAATGCTGATGAGGCTTTACTAGACAGGTTATTGTCTGGTGATCGTGACATGATCTTGCTTGGAATCTTTAAAGCAACCTTTGGAAAGACTGCAGACATCAACACATGGTGCGGTGGATGTAGTGAGATAAAGATTGTTCAAGTAGATATTGACAAGGACATTCCAGTCAAAGTATTGGTAGACCCAGTTGCTGACCGCATTTTTACCGTAAAAGGTAAGAGAAGCGAGTTCACCGTTCAATTGCCTACAGGCGTTGTACAGCGTGAATTACTTACAGCCACTGATAAAAATTCTGCAGAACTAGCAACCATTCTTTTAGAGAACACATTACTTCAAATCGATGGACAACCTGTACTGAGTAAATTACAGGTGCAAAATCTTAACATGGTCGATCGCAGAACTATCTTGGATGCAGTCAATGCCCGTGTTGTAGGTCCACAGTTTGATGACTTGACAGTCGCTTGTCCCGACTGTGAAGGTGAGGTTGTGGTTCCCGTTAATTTGGGAACCTTGTTTCAACTCTAGCGCTGATCCATACGAGCACGTTCTTGCTGAATGGGCGGCGCTGACACGGCTGTATCAAGGATGGACGTTAACTGAAATACAGCAGTTATCGAGAAGAGAAAGAAAGAATTGGTTAGAAATAGCCAAGATAAAGTAGAGAAAGGGAGTGAATAATGGCTAACGAAGACATCGGGCATATAGAAGCCCTGAGTAAGGCTGTCGACGACTTAACCAAAAAAATCACTTCCTTAACTCAAGGTTTTGAGAAGATGACTACCACTGCGACTAGCGGTGGAAGCAAGATGCTCAAGTCATTTAATGCGATGGGTGGTTCTACCCGTTTAGGTCAAGCAAGTTCTCGGCCAGGTACAGGCGCAGATAACGCTAATGGTCTTCCTGCTACTGGTTTTATGTCCAGTCTGGGCGTCTCTAGTAATCAATTCACTGGATCTATGGGAGGGTTTTCTTATGGAAACCTTCTTGCCAATGTTGGTTCTGGCATGGCTGGATTGGCAAAGATGGCTTTGGCGCCAGTTGCTGGCGGTTATGCTGCTATGCCTTCTGCATCCGATGTTCTTACCCGTGCTTCTGGGTACTACCAAGCAGGGCTTTACGGTGGAGTAGGTACTTCCCGTGCGACTTTGCAGAACCAAACACTCAGCGCATTGGGTGGAGGGCTTTCGTATGCGGGATCTGACGCTGCGGTTGCTGCGATTCTTACCCAGGGCATTGGAATGGCTCCTGGAAGTTTTGGATACACGCAGGCTGTTCAGCAAGTAGGTGGAGCATCTAAATACCTAGGAATGGGTAACGCCCAAGCCGCCGCCGCTATCGGTGGATTACAGACTGGTCAGATGGGTGCGAACCTATACCAGTATGGAATTAACACGATTAACCCAACAACAGGTGCAGCCTTGACTACAGGTCAAATCGCACAACAACTTTACAAACGCATTTTTGTTAATGGCGCTACTAAGTCTCAAGTACAAAGTTCTTTAGAGTACGGATTTGCAGGAGCCAACTTAGCAAACATGGGCTTATCCTCTGACCAACAGACGATCTTTAAGCAAGCCTTTCTTGATATCGCTTCTGGACAAAACCCAGACCTTGCGAGTAAAACAACATCAAGCGCAGGGGCAGGAAACACTAACCCGCTTGCTGGTCAAATGGCCATCTCGTCCTCTACAACAGACCTAATGCAGGCTTCTGAAAGTGGCGTTATCAAAGGATTTAATCAAGCAGCAGAAGTAGTTACTAAAGTAAATACAGAACTTTCTAAGTTTGCAACAAGCCTTGGATACCTTAGAGGATTGATCGGTGGAATTGGCGGGTCTAACGTTGGGGCGGGCGCTGCAACTGCTGGTGGGTTGCTTGCTTCAGGTGCTAAGAGCGTANTAGGTGCTGCGGGCAATATTGTTGGAGGAATTGTTGGATCTAAGGTTGCTAGTAAGGGAATCTTAAAAGGCATAGAAAGTTTTATGACTAAAGAGGTTATACCAAACTTAGGCAAAGTAGCAACATTTGTCGAAGCAAACCCAGAAATCCTTGCTGCTGGTGGTGGTGGTCCCGTAGGTTACGGTGCGTCTATCTCTGGTACTCCACAAACAAGTAGTGGTGAAACTCCCCCAGTTCAAGGAATGATTTCTGCTGGATTTAACTCAAAGGGTGGAGGAGGAATTTGGAATTCTACTCAGGGAGTTCACAAGGGACTTGACTACGCAGTTCCTGTTGGTTCTCCTGTAAAGGCATCGATGGGCGGAACAGTTTCTGGAATGCCATTGAGCGCTGACTATGGAACTGCAATTGTTGTTAATGGAACTGATGGACTGCAATACATCTACGGTCACTTAAGTCAAAAGTTAGTAAGACTTGGTCAGACTATTCAAGCAGGAGAACTTATCGGTAAGTCAGGACAAACAGGTAACTGCACTGGACCTTGCTTGCACTTTGAAGTACGCAACGGATCTAACAACCCCATCGATCCAAGCCTTGTATTAGGCAATGCTGCTACAGGTGCTACAGGAGCATCGGGTGGTCCTGGAAGTTATTCACAGGGATTTGCAACATCTTCAGGTGGAAAAGTTGTTCCAGTTACTGGATCAGGTAGTCAGCAAAGCGCTGCTAAGGCTTTGCTTAGTGCACTAGGTGCGCCTACAAATAAAACAAATATTCAAGATTTAACTACGTGGTTTGCTGCAGAGGGCGGTAATTGGCACAACACAGCCAGTTATAACCCTTTAAACACCACTTTAAGAATGCCTGGATCCTCAAGCATTGCCAACAACTCTGCGGGAGTTCAAGCATACACAAGTTGGAAGCAAGGAATTGCTGCCACAGTGTCAACACTTACAGGGGGAGGTCATACAGCGTATGGCTATGACCCAATTGTAGAAGCACTTAAAAGTGGAAAAACAAGCACACAATCTTTTGCTCAACTAGTTAATAAAAGTAGTTGGGGAACTCATATAGGTGGAGGACCTGTAGGTTATGGAGCCTCTATACCAAGTATGAGCACAGGCGGTTCAGGTTCAAGCCCTGTATATAACAAAACAGTTGTAATGAATATCAGTAGCAGCGTAGACGCAGTTACTTTAGCAAAACAAGTTCGTGCTCAGTTGAGCGATTACGAAGACGTATCAATGGCTGGAGGAAAGTAATGGCGTCCGTACCCCCACGTCAACCAGGTTACATTGTTGGCGGTGTTGCATACCCCCAAATCTCTATAGCACTTCCAACTCAAACAACGTCCTCACCTATCAGCACGTCTATATCAATTGCTGAAGGAGAAGTACTTTATGGAAAAGAATTAACTCAAGAAAAAACTCTTAATGCTTTACAAGACACTTTAGTTCAACAAATGGCAGCGTACCAACAAGAGGCGGCTAAACAAAAAAACATTATATTAACTGGATCAGGTATAGCGGTAATTAACGCAACAGCAGCCTACAATGCTGCAAACGCAAATATTACTAAAACTAATGCTGCTATGAAAGCAAATATTTTAACACTTGAAAATTTGGCTAATACCCTGCTGTCTTACCAACAAACTCACACTGCAAAAGAAATAAAAGCAGCAACGTCAACTGCTTCAAAAAGTACAGTAAATCCAGGTGGAACACCCCCTCCAGCAAGCGGAGGAAAACCAGTTCCCCCTAAGTACAAGTACAACATCCCTATGGTTTCTTCCGCTTATTTTCACGGCGGTGTACAACAGTTTCCAGGAGCAGACGTTATCTCCACAGGTGGAAGTAACCCAAGAGGATTTAGAACTGGAAATGAAATCATCGTTGATCCAGGAGCGTATGCTGATGCTGCAAAGGCTTGGAAAAATGGACAGGGTGGAAGAGGTACTATCCAAATGGATAGAACTTACTCAACTACTGACATTGCTGCACAGTACAAAACCGCTGGTAACAACGTACCTACTGATTTAAATCTTTATGGATTTAAGTTTATGTACAACCCAACTTCAGTAGTTATGAACTGGGGTGTTTCAGCAGAGGTAAATCCTACCTATGAGTCTTTAGGACTAGATGCTGCAAGTCCTATGGCTTTAGGTTTAATTAACAGTACTATTAACTTTACTCTTTATTTAAATAGAATTGAAGATTTCAAGTACATTACAGAAGACGGTCACTTTACTACAGATACTGTTACAAACACGGGCATCACAGGCGTAGACAATGCTAACTCTGTACTTAATGGTCAAGTAGGTAGCCCATACGGTATATACCCAGATCCAGAAGAACTTGCGAAGATTTACAAAAAGGGCACCATGTATGATTTGGAATATCTATTCCGTGTTGTAATGGGATTTAATGCTGATTTTAACTCAACATTAAATGGAACTACTGCCGATCGAGGTTGGATATCTAATATTGCTGTGGAACTTCATCTGGGAGATGGATTACGTTACAGAGTTCGTATTTCTAACCTAACGGTTACCCACATCATGTTTAATAGTCGAATGGTCCCTATATGGTCACAAGTTGACCTTCAATGCACAAGGTACTACGACACACCTACAACAACTGCAGACCAAAAAGCAATTGCCTCTAACTCTAGCGCTACTACCTTTGGAGGATAACTGTGATCTATTTAGATAGCCGATATGCGGATGCAACACTTGCTAAAGCAGAGAACGCAAGAACGAACAACTACTCAGTAACCGTTTACCGCGTCTTTCCTACCTATGTTGTAAATTATTTTTTGTATACTTGGGTTGCTACAGATCGTTGGGACCTTATTGGAAACAAGTTCTTAAATAACTCTGAGTATTGGTGGCAGATTTTGGACATTAATCCAGAGATTGTTGACCCGTTTAATATGGAGCCAGGAACCTTAATAAGGATTCCTTATGAATAATACTGTTCAGAACCGTCAAGGTTCCTCCTTTAGTGTTACCTACCCTGACTTTCCAAGTTTTTCTTTGTTACCCTTAAACCTTAGAATATATCAAGAAGCAGGTAAACAAGACGTCGTGGACATTACGTACACGCAATTTACTCCTTTTTATACTAAGTCATTTAAAACAGGTGTTCCTGTAAAGATAGTATGGAATAACGGTACAGAGTCAAACACTCTGTATGGGTACGTGTACAACGTGGCACCAAAAACCCAACAAACCATGCAAAGAACTACAGTGATAAGAGTTATTGGAGCATCGTTAGCCCTAAAGGAAAGCGCAACAAAGATTTGGACCAACATGTCTGCATCAGACATTGTTACGGACATTGCTAAGCAGTTTAAACTAAAACCAGTCGTAACTGCTGATGGTACAAAGTTTGCACAGCAATCGATGATAGGCCATACGTACTGGGAAAAGATCCAAGAACTTGCAGAACGTGTTGGTTATGTAGCACAGATGCTTGGTACAGAACTTCACTTTCATCAAATGGACACCATGATTGATATGTTTGCAACTACGATCCCTGTACTTTCTTTCAATGATCCCTACTCAAATCCTTGGGCCAGTGTAAAGGCTCAAACCCTTGATTCTTTTACTCCTAGGATCGGAGACTACACAGATCTGGCTCAACATAACCGCAGTACAAAGGTAGTTACAGGAGTACACCCTGTTACAGGAAAAACTTATAAAGTTACTTCCTCGCCTAATGCTGTAGGAAAAGCCTTAAGAACGTCAACTAAGGACCCATTATTCAATGAGGTAATGCCCACAACAATAACCGACAGTGTGGTTGCGGCTCAAAAACGTGTGGATGCTCAAGCACAATTGTCAAGGTTTAACATTATGGCTAAAGGAGCAGGTCAGGGAGATCCTCGACTTTCTCCATACAGGACTGTTGAAATAAACGGAACTGGAGACACAACTGACGGGTACTGGATTATTAAAAAGATTGAGCATTTCATTACCGCAGATGGCCGTTATCAGATCGAGTTCTCATGCATGACAGACGGAACAGGTAAAAGCAAGGGAAGTTCAACCCGATCCGTAAACGCCAGCACAATACCTGTAAGAAACATTCCATACGAGATGTCAACTGGTATAACCAGTGAAAAAACAGTTTCTACCTTAAGTTCTCCAACAGCAATGATTAGTCAAACTAATACAGGGTTCAATGTAACATTAAGACGATGGGTAGGTAAGTAATGGCTACTACTATAACAACTGTTAATGAGACGGCTATATCTTTGCCTTTTTCATTAAGTAGTTTTGGAAAAGTTGCAGACACCACAGACCAAAAGAAAATTTGGCAAGATAGAGTTTTATCTGTAATTGGAACAGCCATGTATGAAAGAGTCATGCGTCCAAACTTTGGTACAAATATTACCTCTTACATGTTTGATAATCAGGATATTGCTCAAGCCGAAATTAAAACTGAAGTCAGCAATGCCTTTGGGTCCCAGTTAACTAAGTTAAAACTAGTAAATACTGTGACTACATTTGACACTTACTCAGAAACTGTATCTGTAACTATTACCTATAGCCTTCCAAATAGCGATGTAGTAACCACTGTAATCGCTACAGCCCTTATCAATAACACAGCACCACTCTTTGAGGAGAACCTATGAGCATAACACCGCCATCATCGATCCCTGTATCTATCGACTACACAGGTAGGGACTACTATTCGATTCGTAATGACCTCATCGCCCGTGTTCAGGCTCGTATCCCTAACTGGACTGCGTCTGATCCAGCCGATTTTGGCGTGGCATTAGTAGAGGCTTTTGCGTACATGGGTGACCTCATGAACTACTACATTGATCGTTCTGCTAATGAGTCGTACCTAGCAACGGCTGTGCAGCGTCAAAGTGTGCTTAACATTGCTGCTAACTATGGGTACATACCTGCTAGTTATCGCTCAGCATCTTGTACAATTATGTTTACTAATACTTCTTCAAACATAGTGACAGTCTATGCAGGGACAGTGGTTTCTGGACAAGTTGTTATTGGAGATACGACTACAACTGTGTTCTTTACAACACTTGCAGACGCTGTTATGAGTGCAGGAAGTGTGGGTTCTCCACAAACAGCCTCTGTACTTGCTATTCACGGAGAGTCTATAACTCAAGTAGATCCAATAAATAGCGATGTTAATTATGGTGAACTTATCGGAACTTCCGATGGAACACCTGGACAAGCATACCAACTCGGTCAAAGCCCAGTACAAGATGGATCAGTAAATGTCTACGTTCAAGACGGAGACGTTTATGTTAAATGGACACCTGTTCAATACCTTCTTGATTTTGGACCTAATGATTTGGTTTTTTCAACCTCTGTAGATGCAAACGATATAGTCACAGTAAACTTTGGTGATGGAATATCTGGTGCAATTCCAAACCTTCATGAACAAGTACGGGCAGTTTATACCGTGGGTGGTGGATCAATCGGTAATATTCCAGCAGGAACTATTGACACCATTACTTACGTACCCACACTTACATCATCTCAAACTACTGCTTTGCAAAGTTACATTACCCCTAGTAATCCAGCGGCCGCTGTTGGTGGCTCTGACCCAGAAAGCACAGACCAGATCCGTGTAGCGGCGCCATTGGTACTTCGCACAAATAATCGTGCTGTTACCTTGACGGACTATGCAAGCCTGGCTGTATCTGTAAACAACGTCAGCAAAGCAAATGCCCAAGCAAGCGTGTTTACATCTGTAACCCTTTACATTGCACCAACCCGTTTGGCTACAGATACCGATGTGGCTCCTGGTTTAGATGGAACAGGTTCTACTCAAAATGGAAACCCAACGCTTGAGTTCACAACAATGGAAGCAGCGGTTACATCGTTTATTAGTGATAAGTTACTTCTAGGAACTACTGTAACAATCCAACCACCAACCTACGTTGATGCAAACATTACGATTCAGTACTCTAAGTTGCCGCAGTACACAGACGCGGAAGTTCAGGCTGCACTGATGAGCCGACTGCTTACAGTCTACGGTTATAACGGGATGTTCTTTCAAGACACAATTTACCCTCAAGATATTGAGGCAGTACTTCGTCAAGTAAACGGNGTTTCAACTGTCCAAGTTACCGATCTGTACAGGTATGGCGGAAGTGCTGNACGTGATACTTTGGTTGGTGCTGCTAATGAGATCTTCCGTTTTCAAGAAGCAAACGTAAGTATTGCATCCTTGTAATGGACAACATTAAAAGACTACACGGTGTTTACCGAGGGATTGTTAAATCAAATAACGATCCCCTAGGTCAACGTCGAGTAAAGGTCTCCGTACAAACTACTGGAGAAGAAGTAACTGATTGGGTTTCTCCAATGGAACCTGTAAATACAAGTTACGCAAACCCCGCTATCGGTCAAGGTGTTTGGATCCAATACGTTGGAGGAGATCCTGAGTACCCTGTATGGTTTGGCACGTTTGGAACAAACCAAGCGCCAACAAAAAAGTTGTTTGTAAAGCCTTTACCAAACTCAACTTCATTAACTGGAATAACAAGTTATTTAATTATCACTAATAATCCAGACGGTACTCAAGAGGTTGACCTTATGGCAACACTTTTGGCTATGGCAAACAAGTTGGCAAATTTAGAAGGCCGTGTTCATACTTTGGAAACTACACCAGACACAGACCACTAGTTAAGCCAGTTTTTTTACCCCTTTAACGAGAAAATGATCTTATAGATTGGAGATACACCTATGACAACCTCTTACTACCCATCCAGTGTTGCCCCTTTTACAACAAAGGTAAACTTTGTAACAACTGTAGATGCGGGGGATGTTAACTCTCTTCAACTTGAAGTTGATTCTCTTGAAGCAAATATTGGAACGTACATCACAACAGGTTCTGGTTGGATTGGGTCCTTTGATACAACAACCACTACATGGGATACCCTTAAAGACCGTATTGCAAACATTGAGTATGGACTTTACGATGTCTTTACAGCAGTCCCTGCAGGAGGATCTACGGGACAAGTCCTTACAAAATCATCCAACAACGATTACGCTGCTTCATGGACAACCATCAACGCGTTGCCAAGTCAAACAGGCAATTCTGGTTACTACCTGACAACTGACGGTACCTCAGCATCATGGGCACCTGCCAATACTAACGCAGATAACTTTAGTCAGTTTCTTCTCTCTGGCTGTTAGGAGCATTCATTCGTGGCTAAATACGGTAACTTTCAATACGGCGGAGCAACTTACGGTCAAACCGCTTTAATCTCCCTTTCTGTTGCCCCTATGGGGATCACAGTCCTTAATTTTAATCAAGTTTATGTGTCGTGGGTGCAACCAACAGGTACCTTTACAAAAATTCGTTTAGTAAGAAATCAGTCTGGTTTTCCAGAAACTGCAGAAGATGGCGTTATTGTTTGGGAACAAGACTCTTCAGATGGGTCTAACTTACAAGGGTTGGTTTCTTTAACTTCAATTATTGATGGATCAACTTTGCCTTTGCCATCGATACCTATAACTTCTGGTCGTGAAGTTTACTACGCTATGTTTTTGTACACATCAGATAACCTATGGGTTAATGCTGGACAAGTAAGCGATATCGTCCCTTCAGACCACGGTACTACAACTACAACTTTAAATCTTTTACCTACAGTCTTCACATCTGCAGACCAAAACCCAGTAGGTGAAGTAGACACTTCCTCAGATCTTTACGGGTTTCTTAGTGCTGCTGCGTTTACTTACGATCAAGCGCTAACATCTTTAGAGTTATTAAAGCCCCAAACTTCATGGGAACTAGTTCCTTCATCAACTATCGCTATTCAAACAAACAATCTTGGACTTAACCAAGAGCCAAATCTTCCTATTAAAAATCAAAAGCAGTTAGTACGTGATGCGTANTTCATGTACACAAACAAGGGTACTCATAACGGTCTTCAAACCTACATTGAAGCACTAACAGGGTATGCACCTAACATCACTCTTTCATCAAATCTTTTACTGAGTGTTCAGGACTCTACGTTCTATAAAACAGTAGGGAACTGGGTTGCTACAGGTGCAACGATTGCAGCCGCTACAGACATAGTCCCTGTTTCAGGGGTGGCTAACCAAATAGACAATGAGTACACCTGTAAAATTACAGCCACTGCTGCTGGGTCAATGACGTTGGGTGCCAATAACCCTATTCTTTATGGAGTACCTGTACAACCAACTACGGAATACGTAATATCTGCTGAAATTAAATCACCTACAAGTGCTGGAAACATGTCCATAGGAATTCAGTTCTTTGATCAGTATGGTAACTACACAAGTGCAGTCAACACTGCTACTGCAGTTGCTGCTAATAACACGTGGAAAACGATTAGTGTTACGGGAACATCTGATGCTACATCTTCTTACGCAGTTCTTACAGCGTCTTGGAGTGCTGCTGGAACGTTTTACCTTGACCAGGTGTGCGTACAAGTTGGATCTACAGCAGTGTATGATGAGGCACGAGCAATTAATGTGGTGTTAGAACCTACGAATATAAACTTAATTATGAACCCTTCATTTGAAGTCGACCACAGTAACTGGACTTTTACAGGTTCCCCAACTATTACCCTAGACAGCAATGTTACATACCAAGCCTATTCAAGTAACCAAAGTCTTAAGGTAGTCAACACTGCTCCGTATACAATGCGCTCTAACAACATGTCTGCCATTGAGTTCGGCATCGCTATTGACCAGTACTACACGGCATCTGCGTACATAGAGGCCAGCGGTGCTTTTACACTCACTCTTGTCGCTGCAGACTCATCAGGGACAGTACTTGACTCCACAAGTGCTGCGTACACAGGTTCAAGTTCTTGGAATCGCTACTCCTTAACGTATCTACTTGAGGATCTACGAGACACTCCTGCTTTAGCAAACTTAGATCACTTGTACTTTGAAATCGATGTAACTGATCCTCAAACTATCTACTATGATTCTATCCAAGTAGAAAAAGGACGAACTGCTACAGAGTACTTCGATGGAAATATGCCGTCATCTTTTGGAACAATATGGGCAGGCACGCCGAACGAGTCTGTGACTTATCTTTATCCAAATAATGTGTACAAGATCCCACGAGTAGCCAACACGCTTACGGATTGGGTACCACCTAACCTTTTCTGGAGAATCTCTACCCTTTCAGCCTTGGAGTTTACCAACCTAACCGTGTAGTATGCGGGCATGGTCAACCTACTCGTATCAATTGCCATAACTGGCATCGCAGTTCCCTACGTCGTTGAGTTCTTAGGTCTTCTCTCTTTTGATTACTTTGGAACTAACTTTGGTCAAAAGTATTTAACACTTCCATTAAGTTTTGGTGGACTGTACTCTCTTGGCTATTGGAGTAAGCAACTCATCGTGGCAG